>Ga0210054_1000064_pt1 | contig 111006 bp, 94 predicted proteins | sample CryGeymeta201516_FD_185470 | JGI IMG/M metagenome (GOLD analysis project Ga0210054, IMG submission 185470) | Groundwater microbial communities from Crystal Geyser aquifers in Utah, USA - Crystal Geyser metaG 2015-16 (SPAdes) (version 2) | ecosystem: Environmental > Aquatic > Deep subsurface >... | reverse complement strand
CGGCATCCGCCGCCGCCACCACCGCCGCCGGAACCGGCTGCCGGACTATCGGCGGGCGCGCTTATGGCCTCCTCCGGCTCCGAGATAAAGCCGGGGTCCTCGATGATGCCGTTTGCGATGTGGTCTGTATCACCCACACCGCCATCGGCCAGGGTAAATGACATGATATTTCCGGAAACCATGGCATCCACCTGAGTATAACCGATGTTCGGATCGTACTTCCAATACTGGGAATTCTTTTTAAAATTCCGGCCAATGATGACCTGCACGGTTACCGTTTCACCGACATTGATATCTCTCAGCTTGAACTGCAGGCCGCCATATCTTAATGGCACCGAAGGTTTCCACCTCTCCGTTAAGATGGCATCAGGGATAAACGCCGCATCCGTGATACGGCAGCCGTTTCTACCGACCTTCAAGGCCATCTTCCCGATCTTCCCGACAAAGGAAGCGATGGTCTCATCCTTCCTGTCGGGTATTCCATTCCCATCCATATCTTCTCTTGACTCTTCAATGTCCGGGATCCCGTCATTATCCGAGTCAGGATCCAGGGCATTGATGATCCCGTCTTCATCCGTATCTTCCGGGCTATTCATGTTTCCGATCTCTTCCGAGTCAGTAATGCCGTCCTGATCACTGTCGGTGAGATTCGGGTTCAGTCCAATACTCGTCTCCTGTATATTCGTGAATCCGTCTCCGTCCTGGTCACCGAGCGGCCCATCCGTATCATCTTGATCAATATAGTTGGGAGCGCCGTCTCCATCAACATCTCCCATTCCTTCATCTTTATCAGAATGGCCGTCATTATCCGAATCGGTATCCAGGGCGTCGATGATCCCGTCTCCATCCGAATCAAGCGGCCATGGAAGTGATCCGAATTCTGTTCCGTCATCCATCCCGTCACCATCAGAGTCCGCAAGGTTGGGATTCATCATATAGGTGACCTCGGTCGAATTATTGATCCCGTCTTCGTCCTGATCACCGAGCGGCCCATCACTATCGTCTTTATCGATATAGTTTAGAGCGCCGTCGCCGTCAACATCTCCTGCCCCTTCAATACTGTCGGCTTTCCCGTCATTATCCGAGTCGAGGTCCAGGGCATCGATGATCCCGTCTCCATCCGTGTCCAGAGGAGTCAAGAGAGATCCCCACTCTACAAAATCGGAGATCCCGTCCCCATCCGAATCTGCTGACTGCGGATTGAGGCCATATTTGATTTCAAGCTCATCCGTCAGACCATCGTTGTCGGCATCCTGGGTGGAAGAAGGATTGGCCACACTGATGGTTATGGCTGAACTCGCCTGTGCTCCGCCGTTATCCGTCACGGTCAACGTTGCCGTGTAGGTACCGGCGGCGCTGTAGGTATGAGACGGGTTCGTGCTCGTAGATGTCGAGCCGTCGCCAAAATTCCAGCTATAGGAAACAATCGTCCCGTCACTGTCCGAGGCCGAGGCTGTAAAGCTTACGGCCAGCGGGGCCGTGCCGCTTGAGGGCGAAGCCGCGATGGATGCCGTGGGGGCCTGGTTCGGCGCAGAGACCACGATCTGTTTCGTGGCCGAGCCCGTGGCCCCGCCGTTGTCCGTCACGGTCAGCGTCACTGTGAAGGTCCCGAGGGAGTCAAAAATATGTGAGGGATTTTGAATATTTGCGCTTGACCCGTCCCCAAAGTTCCATGTATAATTTGTAACCGTTCCATCAGTATCGGCGCCGGTACCACTAAAGCTGACCGAAAGGGGCGCAATCCCTTCGGTCGGCGTGGCGCCGATTGCCGCCGTGGGCGGCACATTTGTCGGCGGAGGCGCCGCCTCGACCACCACCAATACCGTATCCGGATTGCTCTGCAACTTGCCATCGCTGACCACGAGCTGAAAACCCAGGGTCTGTCCCGAAACAGCCGTTGTTACCGAGAAGAAGGGGGTGGCCGTAGTCCCTCCCATCAGGTTCACGAAGGAACCTTGCGTTTGTGTCCAGGAGAAAGTCAACGCATTGCCGTCCGGGTCCGAACTTGAAGAACCGTTCAGGGTTACCTGGACGCTCCCTTGGGACAATTGTGATTGGGTCACGCTCATATCCGGCCCGGCATTGGCTGTCGGAGCATGGTTCACTGAAGGCGGAGGAGAGACCACAACGATTTGAACACTGTTCAGGCCGGTTGCTCCTCCATCGTCAGTAACGGTAAGAGTGGCCGTGTAGTTTCCAACTGAACCATAGGTGTGCGTGGTATTTTGTGATGACGAATTTGATCCGTCTCCAAATGACCATGAATAGCTCGATACCGTTCCATCAGTATCGGCGCCGGCGCCACTAAAGCTGACCGAAAGGGGCGCAATCCCTTCGGTCGGCGTGGCGCCGATTGCCGCCGTAGGCGGGCTGTTGCCTACAGGATCAACCGCCGTAATCTCATTCGAATACCCGCTTTCATTAGAACTCGTATCATAGGCAGTTACCGCAATATAATACGTCGTCCCCGTGGTCAGGCCGGAGAGGGCAAATGCCGGGTTTGAGGGGTCGGCAAGCGATGATACGGGTACGGTGATCGGCGAGTCGCCTTGTGCCAGGCCCGCACCGTCGTAAGGCGCTCCGGATTGATCCGTGTCATAGTAGATCTTATACCCGGCAAGGTCCGTGCACGGCGTCCCGTCCGCATTCGTTGTGGAAGGCTGCCAGGCCAAGGTAATCGAGGCCTCCGCCCTATTTGTTCCAGCAGAGATAATAATAAAGAAAAAAAGTGCGAAGATCCCTTTGGCCAACCCATCTCTTAATGCAATATGTTTCATAATACTTCCCCTAAAATAAAAAAGCCGCCAAGAAGGATGATTCCTTTGGCGGCCCGGCTGACATAAGTGCAGTGTCCGTGATTCGTGTCCGTTGTTCGTGGTTACCTCCACTGGCGCCGACACGCACCGCTGACCCTGTTCTTTTGGTCCCGTAACTCTGCGTCCCACGGTTTCCCGTGGTTTGCTCTGAGCAAAGGAGCTATGTTGCCGATTGCTTATGACATGGCATTCAACTCCGCAATGGGGCAAATAAAAAACCCATCACACCGCGAAAGGCATGATGGGTAAAAAATTCCAAGGCGTATGTACGCCTAAATTTTCCACCACTTCGGGAGGTTATGACCAACCTCGTCTCTGAGGTTTCACAACTCTGCGACCTGACACTTCCGAGCCAGGCTGCCTTTATCGGTGGCCTTAATTTAAGGTTACCGCTGCTTCATCAAGTTGTCAATATCCATTTTGGACATTCATCCAAATTATTCTTGATTCCGACAACATACAGAGTATATACTCTTGTGGGGCAAATAAGTCAGTGACCTCCGACAAAGCCGGAGGCTTGACGTTTGCCGGCCCCTCAAAGGGGCCTATTCGCAAACGGTTAAAAACACCCTCCCCTCAATCCCCAGGGAGGGGAGGCCCACTGGCAGTTCCCTCGCCCCTTGTGGGAGAGGGGAAGGGTGAGGGGTAAAACATTTCGGTTAACTGCATACTCACGGAATTCCCAAACTCTGGGAGTCCCCCGGCAGAGCCGGGGGTTTACCTATATGCAATTATCCGGGGATAAGAGATGACCAGTCAGGAAATTCGCGATAAATTGAAGAGCGTTTTTGAAAAGAGCGGCGTCTCCATTGCCTACATTTTTGGTTCGCAAAAAGAAACAGGATTCCATTATCTGAAAGGAAAAAGTGTCATTATAGAGAAAGCGTCAGATTTGGATATCGGCCTTGTTCTTGAAAAAGAGCCTGAAGACATTTACCATGTGTATGGCAACCTCTACGCGGACTTGTCCAGAATATTCAAACCGTTCCATGTTGACATTGTTTTCATGCATGAAGTGAATTTTCTCTTCAGGTTTGAAATTATCAGAAAGTTTCTGTGCAAGAAACGTATGGAAATGCCATACAATTTATCTTCATAAATGTATGGTATTCAATACAAAGGTTAGGATAATTTGATTTTAGTGTTTTTTCAATAGGTCTATTTTAATAATGAAAACATTATGTTATCTATTGTCTATCCATCCTATTGCCTTTAGGCATGTAATTTGCATAAAATTATTCCTGTAGCGTCATAAAATCATATTGACATTTTTGACAGTTTGGGATTATGCTTATATTAAGACCACCGATAATGGCATCCCTGCTCGGAAGGGCAGGGTCGCAGAGTTGTGAGACCTCAAAAACGAGGCCGGTCACAGCCGACCGAAGTGGGAAAAGAAAGGGCCGTACATGGCCTGGACATTAAAACCCATTATGCCTTGATCGGTGTAATGGGTTTTCTCATTTTCATAAGGGGGCGTCCGACAGGAAAGCATTTTAAATATCTCCTTTGCTCAGAGCAAACCACGGGAAACCGCGGGACGCAGAGCTTCGGGACTAAAAAGCCGTGTCAGTGGTCAGTGATCCGTGCCAGTTTACTAAGAACACAGACACAGATCACCGACACGGCATTTATGTCAGCCGGGCCGCCAGAGGATGTTTTTTCTGGCGGTTTTTTTATTTGGTCATTCCCCGCCCCCCAATCAGAGTTGGAGGGCAGGCCCGATCGGGGAATCCAGATTTTATATGGTGTTAGTCATTCCCCGGCTTGACCGGGGAATCCAGATTATATTATGAATCGATCCACTCAATTGAGCGAAGAATCTTTTTAATTGTGGAAGGGTTTTCAGGATGAAAAAACACCAAGAGACAACAAAGCAGTTGAGCTTGTGGATTCTGTCCATTACAGCACTGATCAGCCTTTTCTTCGCAGCCACGGCAGAGGCTTCCATTACCATGGCCTGGCAGCCTTCCACAACGAATGCGGACGGGACGCCGTGCACGGACCTCGCCGGGTACAAAATTTACTATGACACGGATCAATCCGGAGCGCCATACGACGGCGCAGGCCTGGCACAAGGCGCCTCGCCGATCACCGTACCCGTATCATCGCTTGCCGACCCCTCAAACCCGGCTTTCTCCCTTTCAGGCATGGCCTCAGGTTCCATGTATTACATCGCAGTAACTGCCTATGATACGAGCGGCAATGAAAGCGGATATTCCAATGAGATTGCAGCCTTGGACACAACCGTGGATTCCGATCATGACGGGATTCCGGATACCGAGGAGACCGCCTATGGTCTCGACACCAATTCTAATGATTCCGACGGAGACGGCATCAGCGACTTCGATGAATGGGGCAATTTAAGCCTGCCGGCGGACACGGATGGGGACGGGATGATTGATGCATTGGATAGGGACTCGGATAACGATGGGGTTTTAGATTCGGACGAGGCCGGCGTGGATCGGGATATGGATGGTGTCCCGGATCGGCTGGATGACAAAACCGCTACCATGGCGACGGCGCAGGGGAAGATGTCCGTGGTCTTGAATCATCCCACGGCCAGGTTGATTCAAACGACCTTTATCCCGACTGTTTCCTCAAACAGTAATCCTCCCCAGGTGGACTTCCCTTACGGAGGTGTATCGTACAAGATAACGGACATCACTGCCGGTGAGTCTGTTTTGGTAACGATTATCATGCCGCAAAATCTCCCTGATAATGCTGAGTACTGGAAATATGATGATACGGGTTTTCATAAACTTGCAAGCCAGATCAGCGGCAATGAAATATCCTTCGAGATTACGGACGGCGAGATAGGCGATTCAGACCATACTATAAACGGCATGATTGAGGACCCGGGTTATATCGGTATTCCCCAATCCGAGTCCGTAGCTAATACCGCCCCGACAACCACTGCAAGTAGTGATACCGGTGGCGGAGGGGGAGGAGGGGGAGGATGCTCACTGTCCAGGGAACCGGCGGCGGCTCTGCCTGATGCGCTTTTGCTTCTGCTGCCACTTTTGTTTGTCACGGTTCTTAAAATAAAGAAACTCCCCTCACTGCCGCGCTAACAGGGGTAAAAGAGATATAATAAATTTATGAACAATAAAATCATAAAACACAATCTTACTGCTATGACAAAATTATTCACGCTATTGGTTTTGATAGTGGCTGGTTTGTTTGTTTTTTCAGTTCCAGCCGCGGGCGCTGGCAATACTCGGTATGTAGATAAGGATTCAAAAGGAGGAACTTGTTCTGATTCTAATTCTGGAACAATCAGTCAGCCTTGGTGCACAATAAGCAAGGCAAATCAAACATTATCAGCAGGAGACACGGTTTATATAAGAGGGGGAACTTATTCCGAAGCAATCGTGCCGCAGACAAGCGGTACTTCAGATACCAATATGATTACTTATATTAATTACACTGGCGAAAGTCCAATCATATCTGGAATCAATGGATATCCTATTTCTTTCAATAACAAACAGTATATAAAAGTAAAAGGAATAACCTTAAAAGGCAATTCAAGGTTTGCGGAAATATCAGGTTCAAATAATATAGTTTTAGATGGTAATAATTTCAGCGATGCTAATTTTAACACCGGCTACGTGTCAATATTCCTTTACGGCGGGAGCCATCATAATAAAATCATAAATAATTTTATCGGAAATAATTCTATAGGCGATATCATAAGAACTTCAAACGGTGCAGATTATAATTTATTTGAAAATAATACCGTAGTCAATGGCGGACATTCTTGCATCAACATAAGGTCAAGATACAACATAATAAGAAATAATGTTTTTGATAACCCGTTGGAAAAAGCCACGGAAATCGCTTACCAAGTATCCGGTAGCTGGGACGTGATGGGTGTCGCCGAGTTTAATGTCTTGGAAAATAATATTATAAGAAACGCGGGCCCTACTTATAATTATAATGGTTTGCAATTGACAGCACCAAAAAATATTATTAGATTTAACGAATTTTATAATAATATCGGGAGCGGAATTGGGTTAGGAACTACTGGCTCTGGGCTTGGCCCTGGAGGAAATAGTGTTGACCCTTACGCTGATAATAATCACATATATCACAATACTATTTACAAGAATGGAATATTGGTAAGCCAGACACAATGGCAAATAAGTTATGGAATGTCGTTGACTGAATATAACCACGATGGAACAAAGGTTACAAATAACAAAATAGTCAATAACCTGTTTTATAAAAACAACCCGAATTATAACAACCCGAATTATTACTCGTCATCGTGCAAGAGCGACCCTAACTGCTTGACAACATATCCGATAAACTTTAATGTTGGAAATCATGTTTACCAAATCGACGTGGACAGAAATGTCCAGGGAACCGGCAATTATTTTGGGTCCGACCAAGAGTTATTGGGGCCAAACTTCAGCCAAAACTCAAATCAGAATTATCTTGATCCATTATTTGTGGATGAAGCAAATAAAAACTTTAAACTTACTTCTGGCAGCCCTTATATAGATAAGGGAGAATTCTTGACAAAAACAGTTGGAAGCGGAAATGGGAATATTGTTACGGTCAATGATGCCATGTATTTTACGGATGGTTTCGGCCTTGTGGAGGGTGATACTATTAAAATTGGAAATGATATCGTAAAAATTACAGCAATTAATTATAATAATAATCAACTGACCATAAATAATAATATAACATGGAGCAACAGCGAAGGTGTGTCATTCCCTTATTCGGGATCAGCACCAGACATCGGCGCTCATGAATATCAATCTACCTTAGGAGACACTACCCCTCCTGCCGCGCCAACAGGAGCAAGAGAGATATAAAAATATTTATTGGTGTAATAAGAAGTTATGGAGGCAACATGTATTACCAGCAATTATTGAAAAAAGAATTTGGAATCATAATCTCTTTAATTATAGTCCTGTGCTTTGTCGGTCAATCATTTGCATTTACGAACCCACCATATATTACGGTGACGAAGCCAACTCCTACCGCAACCAAGACGGTTTGCTCCAGCGGATGTGACTATGCAACATTAAGTGCAGCAAATTCAGCAGCTCAACCTGGATGGTTAATCAAAGTAAAAGCTGGAACCTATAGCGGGAATTTCACATGGACTGCATTAGGTATAAGTGGAAATGAAATTGTCATCGAAGCCTTCGGTGATGGAAATGCAACATTCACTTTAACTGGTTCTGAGGGATTCATTATAACGGACTCCTATGTCATTTTTGATGGGGTATCGAATAGGCAATTGGTTTTTGATGGCACAAACCAAGGAGATAAAATAATATTTCAGCCATACGGTTCTGCTACCAATCATCTTACACTATCACGCCTTACAATTAAAAATGCAGGTTTAATAGCAGCAAGTTCGTGGAGTACAGCGGGGATAAGGGTTTACGGCGACTATATGAAAATCTATAACTGTGAAGTGTATGGTTCAAGTGGTGTGGGTATTTACGGAGTATCGGGCAAATACCATGAAGTAAGGAATAATATCGTACATGATAACTATGGAACAGGTATCCAGTATAATCCTCATCCCGCCGGAGTATCTGCCGATGAGGTTACTGTTGCAGGGAATGCGATATATGGGAATGGGAAGTTATTTGGAGACTGCGAAACGACAAATGTTAATGATTGCCGTCCCGGCATTAGTATTTTGTCAAACGAAAATTCTCTTTATAATATATACATATATAACAATATTCTTTGGGATAATCATGAGGCGGGCATTAAGGTTGATAATCCTGCAACCAATATGGTTGCCAGAATATATAATAATACAGTTTATAATAATATTGTTTACGGTCTTTGAATAAAATCTGGTGGTACATATACTGTTCGGAATAACATCAACTTTGCTAATAGGGGATTGACAGACTATAATGGGTCACAGTATGCTACAAACTTAAATAATATTACTACAGATCCAGGATTTATAAGCACTACGGTCAGCTCAGGCGACTATTTGAAGATTCAAGTGGCAGGCCCTGCTTATAACCAGGGAGGAAGTTCTATGATTGCAGTTCCACCCGTTCAGAGTTTTGACGGCAAAACAATCTGGTCGACCCTGACCGTTGACTACTATGGTAATCTTCGCCCTTCTGATGTTAGCTATGATATAGGGGCGTATGAATACCTCAGCGATCTTCATGATGGAGACATCAACTTGGATGGCACCGTAGACACGGCGGATGCGCTTCTTGCCCTGCGTATTGTCATTGGAGATTATTCGCCTTCCCCACAGCAGTTTATTCATGGAGATGTCGCTCCCCTAATAGGAGGAATCCCTGTACCGGATGGAGTAATCGATATAGCAGCGTCCTGGCAATCATGCGAAAGGCTGTGGGATTGATTTCGTTTTAAGGGTGTATTGCTTATGGAGGTATTTTCTGATTCATGTGTGTAAGCTAAGTAACATTGAGTTTTAATAGATCAATGGCGTATTTGATTTATTATTAAGTAAGGAGATTTATGATGATAAATATAAGAAGTCTTATAAGATCAAGTCTTATTGCTGGATTTCTTGTCTGTACGTTTCCAGCCTTAAACTTCAATAGTGCTTATTGTGCTGACTACTATGTTGACATGACATCAGGAAATGATTCCAATAAGGGATCAATATCCTCACCATGGAAGAGTATCGATCGTGCGAAAAGGTCTTCTGGAACTGTACAACCAGGTGATACAGTCTATATTAGAAGTGTAACATATCAGTTCACAACCCAGAGAGGTGTGCAATTTGATAGTGGTGATAGTGGCCAATCAGGAAGTCCTATTACTTACAAGGCATTTACAGGAGAAACCGTTTCATTTAGTGGTATAGGATCCACTACGTCAGCTATTTTCTTCATCAATAATACACAATATCTTGTTTTCGATGGTTTTAGATTTACAGGGACATATCCTCAGATTGCGGAAACACGAGCCTTTAATATAGCAGGCGGCGGCAATATTACTATTAAGAATTGTAATGTAGTTAACATATATAAGGGTATCGCATTCGGGGATGTCCAGATTGATAATATTATTATTACTGGCAACACATTCGACGGAAATGCAGCCCCTGTATATATCAATCAAAATAAGAATGTAACCATATCAGGTAACACATTCAAGTATACTTACGAAGGGCTTAAGATCAATCCACATTACCTGAGTCAGACAGCAGAAAACATAGATATATATGGTAACTTTTTTTATCAAATTGGATGGGGCTTTAAAGATTCTGACGGTACTGATCTGGGGTACTATAATCCTGGTATCATTATAGATCATCAATGCAACAACTGCGGCGCTGGCGATAGTTATACTAAGAATGTGAATATCTACAGCAATATTTTCTGGGGTTGCTCAGATGCCGGAATAAGAACCCAAAGAGCTGATGTTGATATATACAATAATACATTCTATAGGCAACATTATTATGATGCACATGTCCTTAATAATACGGTGGGAGGACATGGAGTTGGAATCGTGATTCAAAATGGAGTTTACGTAAGCAAAATAAAGAATAACATATTTTATGATAACAAGGGTTGGTGGGATGGAACTAACGATATAGTGGCTGAAAACGGATCAACCTATAACGCATCCAATAATTTATTAGGAAATCCTATCTTTGTGAATGGCGATCCAATTGCCGTTAATCCATATGATCCAAATAACTATAAGCTTTCTTCTGGCAGCAAAAATGCCATAGACAAGGGAGCAGATTTAAGTTCAGAGGGAATTACGAAAGACTACTTCGGTAACCAAAAGCCTTTAGGTTCAGGCTATGATATTGGGGCACACGAATACTCCTCTGGAGCACAAGATTATCTAGCCCCTGTAACACCTCAAGGTTTAATACAACGGTAGCAATAATTGGTTACAAAAGACAGGGTGAAATACACAAGATGAGATAAAATAAAATGAGGGTTATGGCATCAGAGTTATTTTTCCAAACAAATTACGGTCTGCCAATAATATCGGGTCATGAAAGGCAGAGCGCCTTTTATTAATTCATCTAACGACCTTAACAAAAGAAATGTTTTCAAAAAGACATGTTCGTTTCTTAGAATAAGCTTAACTATGTGAGCAAAAAAAGTGGAAAAATAAAATTCTTCATGGGAATACGCGGAAAACAACGAGCCAATTTTATGAATATCCGAAAAGTTAAGGGGCCGTTCATCAGGAACACGAAACCCGGGGGTCAATTTCCTATAGGCATTAATAACAGGATTCATTCCTAAAGGTTCTATGAATATTGCCCTTCCACCAGGTTTCAAAACCCTTTTTATTTCATCTGCAACTCTTTCTATATTTAAATGATGCAATATACCTCTACCGACCACAAAATCAAAACTACCGTCTTTGAACCCAAGAGCGTAGGCATTCATCTTGAAAAAAGCAAACCTTGTATCTATATTTTGTTGTTTCATGTGTTTGTTAGCCAAGGCCAGCCTCTCATAAGATATATCAAACCCAAAAACAATTGCATCTCTTCTTGCCAGCTTTAGGCTCAGCTCTCCAGCACCGCATCCATAATCTAACACTTTCTTTTCGCTTATATCTTGTAAATAATCAAATGCACATTTGTCAACCGCTTGTCTTACAAAGTCTGAATATAATGAACTCACCTGTGAGAGATGAATGTTTTCGTCATGAAATTTCTGCTGCCCATTGCCGGTTATCATATTAACAATCCTTATTGTCGGTTACAGCAGATTTAACTGGCTCTCAATGGCTGCGAACAATTTCTATCATGTCCCTCCAACCATCCGGAGCCAGGAAACACAGAGTATCATTCCGAGAGAAGTTATCGCGCGTAAGGTTTAAGAAACTCGCATCGTTGGAATTTATCTCAATATCATCTATATTGACCGCCCCGAAATATTCCTTAAGCCTAATAATATTTTTCATGAGGGGAATCTTTTCACAATCAAAACCCATCAGCCTTATCGCACAGTAGTCGACCGTTATTGGAGAAAAGCCAGCTATGACAACCCCCGACTTCTTAGGTTCCGGATTCATAGGACCATTTCTCTCAGCCCCAATTATTCCATCGACCACAGAGAAGTATTTTCTCTGAATGATTCTATTTAGTTGGTTACCATTGTCCAGATGTAATAGTATTAAATTTAGATCAATCACTGATCTCCATAAAGTGTCGTTGCCGTACCAGCCACCAGCACGAATAGGAGTTATATTGAATTTATCAATAAAAAGTTTCTGTAGTTTTCGTATCTTCTTGCTCACAGGATTAAAAAGACTGAACCTATACACAAATTTCTTAAACTCTTCTTTAACGAAGCTCTCGAAATGTCTTGCATATGATTGTGTTTCAAACTCATCCCCCGATGTATTAGGTCCACCAATTCTATAATGAGGTATCCAATTCTTGTCTCCATTTATTCCAATCAAATTCTTGAGATTCAATGAGACCCCTGTCTTCTTATGGGTTTTTAGTTTAGGAACGTTGATAAAAAGGTCTGCGTTTAAAACTGTGTTAGAGATTAAGTATTCATGTTTGTCTTGGTTATGGTGCTCAATTGTTTGTTCTATATCATAGTCACTGCCCCTGAACTTATGGTATATTTTATCTACCGCATGCAGCATACTGTTCTCGGATAGATTGACTACTCTGTAACCAAGCGGGTCGCCACTCAGTTTGTGTCGTCTCACAACGAGTCCGTCTTCCAGATCAACCCTCATTACACGCAAGTCGACTACTGAAATGTTAATGTTCGTCTTCTCCCTGTAAAAGTCCGCTATCTCACGAAGTCCTGTAATCTCGACAATTCTTTCAAAATTTGAATTCATCATGGGCGCATCTGCTATGCAGATATGCCCTTCGTTTTCTAAGGCAATTGACACATAATCAATTATTGCCCTGATAATTGATCCATGGGTGATGACGCTAAAAATTTCTCCACCGGTATCATGATAATCCTGCACAAAATTTGGTTTGATAACAACTGAATCTCCTTTTTTTACCAGAGTCTTAAACGGATTCCAAGCAGCACTGCCATAGTTGTTTATGTCCATTCGCAGGGCTTTCAAACATTCTCGGACCATATCATAGGCGATATTGGAGTCACTCAGATATTCCGCCCTAAAAACGTACTCCGGATAGTTTCTGGATGGATGAAATGGTGGAATATGTGGATATTCAACCGTTTCATTATGTATGATCGCTACCCTATTCATGAATTCATTATCGTTAATCATTTATACGATTATACTCCCTCGTTCGCTTTCTCTGATGATAAGTTCTTATCGTTCCCGCCCATAAAGCTAATAACTGCCTTAAACTTTCCGGACTTTGTTCTCGGGATAGATTTAACAACTTCTATTTGAACATTTACATTTCCCACGAACTCGCAAAAACTTTGACGCAAGGCCTTCTCATCATTGCTTTTCCATGCATTATCCGGTACCACCTTAATAACAAAAACGTTTATATCATTCTGAATTATCTGCGCTTCAATAATCGGCATTTCTTGCTTGAACACCGGGTCCAATCTTCCCACTCTTCTACCATCTTCTAATATTATCAGATCATCACACCGTCCTTCAACCGACTCTAAAACTGGGAAACTGCTTCCGCATCCACACTTTTTATAAGATACTCTTACACTATCTCCTGTCTTATACCTTATTAATGGTTGAGCATAGTTTACGAATCCTGTGCAGACGAGTTCGCCAATCTCGCCTTCTGGAACGGGGTTATTAGATGCATCAAGCACTTCAAAAAAACCTACATCAGGTGAGAGGTGTAATCTGTTTCCCGAACATTCACTGCCCTGGAAACACCATTCCGTACAACCGTAAGTATCGACTACTCTACAATTGAATGAGCTGGATATCTTTTTTCGCTGATAAGGGTAAAGCGGTTCAGCGTTGCTTATCGCAACTTTAAACTTAATATCGTCGATACCCAGCTTTTCGGCAAATAGCGCCAGCGTATACAATGATGAAGCATATCCATGTATGTACTCAAGTCTGCGGCGCTTTATCTCTTCCAGGTAACTTTCAACAAACTCAGGGGCTAAATGATAAGAAGACATATATAATTGATTCAGGCCGGCGTTCCATACCCAAAACGGCGGTTTACGCTGGGTCTGTGGAATGATTAGCTTACCGCCCAACATGGCCCAACGGGAATCTTTTGAGATTCCGTAGGGTAATCTCCATCGAGCTTCGTAAAAGGCATATGCGAGTCCATCTGCCCTCTCATCACGATAGATGCATAATGGCGTCCCAGTTGTACCGCTAGTGTACACTCTGTTTAACTTCCTTGGATCAAGTCTTTCGTCAATAAAATCTTCTGGGGCCTGCCTCACAAAGGATTTGTCAAGGACAGGAAGAACTACAGTGAGATCCTTACGCCCTTTGATTTCTTCTGGACCAATCTTGCCTCCTTTAAGCAGATTACGGTAAAAGGGGACATGTCGGAAGGCTACACTTAACAGACTTGACAGACATGCATCCTGATATTTTGACAACTGTTCCAGATCCCAGGTTTCGCGCTCAATAATCTTATCGATTGCGTCAAGGTAATACTTGTTTGCGTAGCGCCGCCGATAAAGTCTTCTGCCATATGTTGAAGCAAGGATGTTCTTTATGGAATAAGGTACCCTATTGTAAATCTTGTTTATCACGGGCAGAGTTCCCCATACAGTGCGAGCAATTTTTTTTCTTCCTTCTCCCAATTATATTTTTTCATAAATGCCTCGCGCCCTCGTAAACCCATCTCCAAGCCGATGTCATGATTTTTGAATATCCTTATGATGGCGTCAGCTATAGCATCTATGTTATTCGGATCGATACATAACCCGCATTGTGAACTTTCTACAACCTCCTTATATAATGGAAAATCTGACGCGATAACAGGTAAGGCTGAGGCCATATATTCAAATAGCTTATTGGGTAGACATGCTTTGTTGACTTCGGTCGGTAGAAATGTAACAACCCCACAATCTGCCTGCTCTAAATAACGAACTGTTTCTAAATGCGGCACAAAACCGGTAAATTCTACATGTTCTTCGAGTTCTAACTCTTTTCTTAATGATCTTAATTCGATTTCATAGTTTTCTGGAACAATGTCTCCCACAATCATAAACCTTGCATCAGGGATTCTCTTAACAATAACCTGAAATGCTTTAATAACTCTGTCAACGCCTCTAAAGTCTAATACCCTGCCCAGGAATATTGCGGTTTTTGGGAAGGATTTATTTTTATTCAATCGTGTACGCAAAAAGGTATCGATCTTGGCATAATTCTCTATTGAAATGGCTCTTTTTGATAGTTTTAGATATCGCTCGCCGACTGTGGGCGTAGTGTAGATAACTGCATCAAACTTTGGAACACAAATCCTTTCGAGGAAGATAAACACCTTGATAATAAAAAGCCTTAAATATCCTGGTATCCAGTTCTTTCCTTCAATATCAGAAATCACATGTTCATGAACATCATAAATCACCTTTCGCTTTGAAAAAAACTTTATTACAATGCCGAGAGGGATGAGCTCAGGGTCATGAAAGTGAACTATGCCTGCCTTGGATTTGAATACTCTCTTAAAAAGAATCCACCATAGCTTTGCCCTGTCCCGCTTTTTTTTCCATTTCGGCAAGCCTACTATTCTCACTCCGTTCAATTCTTTGGAATCAAAATCAGCAGGTGCATGAAGCTCAACGTCATAGTATTTTGCCAACGATGACGCCTGTCTGTGAAAAATTCTCGTATCATCCCAGCGATGAACTGACGTAATGATCATTACTTTCGGTTTCATTCTTCGATTCTCTAACTATTCAGGGGCTCAACATTTGCGTCCGTTATGAAAGAAATCTATCTGAACTTAGTCTTGTATATTCCTCTTAATGTTTGCCATATTTTTGCCCAATTCCTAAACTTTATAACCTTCCTTAAACTCGAAATGAGGCTGATGGGGTTCAATAACTTGGGAAGAATAAGCTTATATCTTAGTTGCCTTAGCTCCGCGTAGCCCATCCCTGGTTGTATAAGCATTGGAATATGCGTGTGTCCCCAAAAAAAATCGGTTTCGGGATCCCTGTAGGGTAATGACCAGGAGAAATCCTTTGGAAGCAGGTCGTTAGCTATGGCAAATTTCTCTACTGTTGTGCCTGGATATATCTTGATTCCTACTCCGCCCCCTGTTTGATCAATCTTTTGTTTATGCCTTTTAATAAAGTCGAATGTCTTGTATGCATCTTCCAAGGTTTCGCGGATATGCCCAAAGGTAAAAAATACTTTTGTTTTCAACCCTACCTCCTTAGACCAGTCTAAAGTTCTTTCTACTTGTTCAATAGTGATTCCCTTGTGCATATCTTTCAGTACTTTTGTTGATGCTGATTCAACACCGAAATCAATAAGATAGCATCCTGCTTCCCGGATTGCAGCCAAGATTTCTTTTGTAACTGTGTTCACTCGCACTTCACATTCCCATGGGATATTGTTAAGTCCACGCCTCTTAAATTCATCACATATGGAAAGGACATGACTCTTCTTTAAGGTCAATGTGCTGTCGAAAAACTTAATTCCTTTATATCCCATCTCCAAAAGTATTTCGATTTCATCCAACACGTTTGATGCACTTCTCAATGTTAGACTTCTACCAAACATGGCGCTGGCCGAACAGAAGCTGCAGTTAACAGGACATCCCCTCGATGTCATCACAGAGGCTCCTGGGAGACCCAAATGATCCATACTCATTTCATATCGTTTCACATCTACTTTGGATCTATCAGGAAAAGGCAGGGAGTCCAGGTTATCAATCCGAGGTCTTTCTGGGTTATCAATGATAGATCCATTCTTGTCTCGATAACTAATTCCTAAAATGTTCTCGATATTCCCTCTCCCGCGAACGAACAGATTACACAACTCAAGCGTGGTGATCTCACCTTCACCTCTAACAACATAATTTATCTCTGCAACATTGCTAAGCGTATCATGCGCAGTAAATGTTGCATGTGGTCCTCCATAGACAACTGGTATATCTGAGTTTACGCGTTTCACGGTTTTGGCTAAATTAAAAACGTCAAAACGTGTATGAGACGTCCCTCCAATCCCGACCATATGCGGGTTTTCCCTGATGAGGAATTCTTCAATATTTGTATTGTCTATTTGGCAATCAATAACATGGACGGACAAGCCGTTTTGTTCAAGGAAAGCAACGATCCAAAGCATTCCTAAAGGTGGCATCCCACCATGACCCTGCTTGCCAGTATCCAATCCTCCCTCTGTAGGATGAATTAGCAATATATCGGTCACAGATTATCTCCTTGGTTTCTCTTCTAAAGCATTCTTATAGATTTCCCTATACCTTGGAATCAGCGCACTCCAATCGCGCTCTCGTATGACCCAATCAAGTCCGTTCTTTCTTAATCCGGTATATTTTACTTTATCAGCGGAGATAGACAGTATCTTATAGGCAAGATCATCTGCATCTCCAATGTTGAAGACCATACCGTTATAGTCATCCTTGATCAATTCTGTCAGTCCTCCAACATTGCTGCAAAGGCAGACTTTGCCAACAGCCATGGCTTCAAGAGGCTTCAAAGGAGTGACGGCCTGGTTTATTTTAGCATTGATTCTGGGAAACACAAAAAGATCAATTGCGGAATAGTACTTCAAGATCTCGCTGTGAGGAATTTCGCCTGTAAAAACAACGCCCTGCAAATTAAGCCCCTGGGCCTTTTCCTGAAGGGCCTTTCTTTCCGGACCATTCCCGACAATGAGCACCTTTATCTTCGGGTTTTTCTGGTTTATCATTTGAAATGCATTAAGGAGCAGCGACAGCCCCTCTAATTTCCGGATGGAGCCGATGTACCCAACAACAAACGCGTCATCTAAACGAAGTTCATTCAGTAACTGAGTATCCTTTTCCTGGGGCTGGAAAATCGTCGTGTCCACTCCATTGGGTACGATATCAATTTTCCCCGCATCAATCCCCTTGAGCACAATTTCATCTTTTATCCCCTGCGATATGGCAATCACCCTGGTTGCCTCTTTCATTGCTCTTAGCTCCAGCCTCCAGACCATTTTGTACTTAAATGAATTCGGACTCAGCCCGTCTTCAACCACAGCGGACTCGCCCCAGAGGCTTCGCAATTCGTAAATAGATGGGATCCCCAATTTTCTTGAGACATAGTTTGCGGCGTGGCCATTTGTGTAGGATGAATGGGCATGAATAATATCGGGCTTTTCCTTTTTTGCGATGTCAAGTACCGCCTTCTTGTAGCGCTGAATCATCCTGAATCGGGTCCAAAGGGATACCATCTTGTTCCCCTTGGAATCAGGTTTCCGGATATGATTGGTCCTATAGTACTTTATCTCATTGATCTCTTCGAGTCTTATTTCTGGATTCCCATTTCTAAAAAAGGGAGACGTGACTACAACGGGATCCAATCCATGCAGCCTCTGATTCTCAACAATATACTTCGCCCTTATGGTATAGCCGACAAGATTCGGCAGGGATGTCTCCAGCACATGTAATATTTTCATGGTTTTTCTATATATCATTGCATAATTAAAGCGACATAAATATTATTCTTAACGTTGCATAGTATATTTATCTTGCCTGCTCTGTCGTCATTGCCCGACCCCCGATCTCAGTCGAGGGCATGCTTGATCGGGCAATCCAGAGAAGGAATCTGGATTCTCCGGTCAAGCCGGAGAATGACAATATGTAGCCTTATTTGTGCAAGGCTATATAACTTACTAAAATATAAATCCTTGCCACCCTCACCCCCACCCTCTCCCATTCCCGCACAAACACCGGGATCTTCGACAAGGGAGAGGGAGTCTTCGGACTTTTTACCATGCCCTCATTCTTGAGCTATCTTAGTCGGTGTTGGATATTCATTCCCGTTTACCCCGTTAGAGAATGCCGCCGACTCTGGTCGGCGGTTAATATGATGTCTTTACAAATTGTGGTATAAAACCACAATCTGTCACCGTTAAAAAACTTATTCTCTAACGGGGTTTACTACAACACGGCAGGGGGGGCGGCAATCAATTCTCAGATGTTTAATCTCCTCTTCAGGCGTTGTGATTTGATATTCGTTGCCGAATGCGGTGATATTCCAGATCACTTTCTTAGAGGAAATATTAATATTCTCCCCTAATTGAAATCGTTTTACGTCCATTGCATAAAAAGAGATCAGCTCGCCGGAAGATCTCTTAATATAAAACAGCCGCCCATTGAAAACGAGATCATTCAAAACAATTTCATTTATCAAGTCCAATGAATAAAAAACAGTCTCATGAGTTTGACTCAGGGGATTCTCCACGGTCCAGCATAAGGCGTTATCAATCTTCTTTTCCAGTCTGATCCTGGCATCCGTTGAAGATGCATCAAGAAAACTGACAAAGGTTGTACCCCCCTTCGTCTGTTTACGGGCCCGGATGGTGGTCGTTGGAACCCTGGACCCATAGTTTTTCGAATACCATCCAAGCCCTGTTTCTTCTTTACCTTGAAAAACTTCCACGATCGACTTTTCGGGGCCAACCTCCAGTAACGTCATATCCATTCTCTTATTCTCAGGCGCATGAATCCCAAAATGATATTTTGAGACATCTCCGCTCAAAGTGCAATCCGGATGAAGGTGCAGGTGGTAATCAAAGGTATGTGTCTCACGGCCGGAAAGAAGATCGATGATTGTCCAGTTTCCCTTCTTGTTGAAAAATATGATTCTGCGATGTTTGACGGGATCATCGAGCCTCAGATAGCCGTCATGTTCCCCGTCAACGATATCGAACAGATCGGTCGTTAACCACAGGTTACATTTACAGTGGGCAAAAGTCTTCCACGACATTCTGTCTTTGATTTCGGATTGGTTCAGCCCATCCACTGTAATGGTATTGTGCTCGGCTGTGGATCTGAAATAATCTCTCCATTCATAATCCAGATTGTAGGAGTAGGTGCCTGGATCAACAAAGTAGTTAAATCCGTGAGCGCATAATTGAAAGCTCAAAGCATCGGCATGCCCGTGTCCCGCACCTCCGTGGCCCAGGGGCCCACAATCAAATATCAGATAATGGCCATCAGGGTCCCATCCGTCTCCCATGATATAGTAACCGCCCTGAGGAAATCCCGCTGAGATTTTTTTCGGAGGGACTGCTTTGATCTGATGGTACTTCTTCACCCCTTCTTCTCCCAGAAGCCATGGAATTTCTTCGGGCAGGGTTCCTGACAAGAACTTAAAATCCGGCCTGTCAAAAAGTACGGCTCCCAAGGCCAACAGTGATTGATAGTCGTCAACGCATGTCTCCTTAATGTAAATGCCTCTCGCATCATCCCCATCTCCAAAGGCAGGGGCGGCTGCACCCGGCATCAGCGAGTGCATTAAGAATTCCGTCATCTTCTCCACATATTCATCAATGACTTTCGGGTAGGGTAAATTATTCTGCCTGTGAAGAATAATGAAGAGGTAATAATAATCCAGGAAAAAGCGTTGGTAATTCAGGCTCTGCTCTTTATCGACTCCGTCCGGATAGACCTGCCTGGATATCTGCTCTGAGAGAATACGAAAGCCCTTGCTGTACCACTTCTTACTATTTGGAGAGTCAAGGAATAGACCGACAAGCACAAGGCAGAAAGCTTCCCCGATCAAATGGGTGTTGGCATACTGCGACTCTGACAGATTATTTTCTACAAAATTCGTCTGGGTGTAAATCGAGTTCAGATAATCCCTCAGAAATGACGGTTCTATTTTTTCCAGGATAAAAGGATAGGCCATAACAAATGAAATGACCCGCATCCCTGCCTCAAGAGCGCTGATCCAGTGAATGCCTTTAAATGGTGGATTATTATCAATCCACGAACGCATATGAGCCAAAATATCAGAGGAATATTTGTCGTCTCCAGTCAAACAGTAAACCTTCCCCAGAATAAACAGGTACTGCATTTTGGCCAATTCCCAGGGTAGTTTTATATCCGACAGTCTTTCCTGGCCACGATAAACGATATCAAAAGCGAACCTGTCGTCCCAAGTCTTTCCGGTAACAGGATCTTGATTCCAGGAGATGTCTTCCCCACTGAAGTCAAATGAGTGCCCAAGCAAATAGAATTTTTTCCTTGTCAGCATCTCAGCTTGTGCCAGCTCTTCTTTTTGTGTCGTGAGATCAGTTTTTTGCAGGTATCTTTTCAGTATATTGATATCACTATCAGTGAAGAATATTCTTGCCCGATTATTTACTGACAAGTTTAGATCTCTACCAACATTCCTAAGGCCGGAGTAAGAGCGCCTGGATCGTCTCACATACAAAATTCTGCTTATTTTCCTGAATATCGCTGAAGGTCTTACTATCATTCCTGCGTTCATTTTAACCGGGTTATTTTATATTCCTTATCAGACTTAATTTTGAATGCAAGTTTATGCTTATCAAGAGTGGTAGCCTCCAAGGCTTCTTTTTGGTTCTCATAAACACATACGTTATATTCTCCAGCATCATGAAGAATAACTACACCTTCTGATTTGCCTGTAAGTACAGAGGGAATGATTCTCTCTGAGTTTCCTTCTTCGATCCACTTCACTTTAAACATGGAATCATCCCCGCTGCCGAATAAAACCGTTATATTTTTGTAATAGAGAAAACCATTGGCTAAAAAGACACGATCTGTTGGCTCCTTTTTTGGTGAAGATTGTTTCATCCTCAAAACAAACGCATTCTCGGATTCTATGATATCAGGAACCTGGGACGGACGCCCATGCATGTATCGGATTGGATCTTGCCTCCTGCTCAGATACAGTTTACTTTTTGCGCTTTTTGAATGAAAGGCCTCCGACTGCCACTTGGGTGTGAGTCTATCTTCCTCATCCACAAACAAGAAAATCATGGTTGACTCGTTATTGCCCGCCGCTTCTATGAAATTTCTAATTTGATACTTGTCAGGGACCTCATTGGGTGTTCCGCCCAGATCACTGATCAACTGATGTTTTATGTCTGCACTATTTGTAGCTTCATACCAGCTCTTGTAATCCGAAATCCCAAAATATGATACGGCTACATTAAAATAATCCGGGCTTTTCGTTATCGCCGCCAAGACATTCCCCCCTCCTCCGCTATAGCCGATTATGTTTATATTGGATCCATCAACTATCTCATTGTAGTTTTTCTTGACGAACTCAACCGCATCATATATATCGTGAATCTCTTTCCCGGAACTATCACTCTTTCCGGAAGACGGCTTAATAAATATTCCTCTACTGGATATTCCAGAATAAATCTTGAGTATAATTCTTTTCAGAAGTGAAGGAACCGATAAAGAGTTAATATTATACTGTACTAAGTTCCTTTCCGCATAACGCCCTCTTCCTCGCATGTCCGGCACGATCACAAAAAAGTCCTTCTCTGCGAAGCGTTTGGCCGTTTCCATTAAGGAATACCGGTCATTTATCTCTGTGTATTCGTGCATAATCACCAGCACAGGAAGATGAGCTGCATTTTTTCGATAACACACCAGGGCAAACAGCGGAAAGATGTCATCCAATGTAGCCTTGTAGGACATGTCATATATCTGAATGCCGGGCATTGTATTTAGGTTGGGTTTTATGAACCACATACAATAACCTAATATCAAGGAAAACAATAATCCGCTTGATATGGATATGAAGACTAACAAAATAAGGATGCTATTCTTCATTCTTTTTTAGAACCCTTGCCGGTATTCCAACGACAACTACGTTATCTGGAAAGGACTTGGTGACAACAGCGTTTGCACCGATTACTACATTAGAGCCTATGGTGATATTTCCCAATAGTCGAGCTCCAGTGCCAATACGCACGCCATCCCCTATCTTTGCCTGGCCCGTACCTTCTTCATCGATATTCTTATAGCCAATGGTAATATCATTATAAATACATGCGTTCCTTCCAATTTTTGCCTCAATTCCAATGACGATTCCTACGCCATGGATTATTCTTAACCCTTCTCCTATTTCAGCTCGAGGATCTATCTCCGACCCCGTTAAAAACCTCGTTATTTCAACCCATAAGCTTGGTATAAGCCAGAGTATCCTTTTGGTACTTAGCTTTTTGTAGATCGGGACAGATATCCTGTACAACACGCTCAGACGGAACGCATTGGATAATAAAAAATTCTTTATGATATTGCAAAAAGTCACTTCATCGACGTCATCTTTGCTGATGTCCTTACTTACGTATCGCAGGTAATCTGTCTTAATTAGATAGTATGCTTGCTTCATAGATGTTATTAACTCCGATTAGAGGATGAAAACGATATATTCAAAGCAACCTCGGTTTGCTTAGCCCCAGGTCTTTCTTGACTCTGCAAAGAATACGATTATGCAGAGCATCATAAATCAACACCGTCATTCCCCGACCCCCTGATCGGGGAATCCTGAAAAAAATACTGGATTGCCCGGTCAGGCCTGTCCTCCGACTTGATCGGGGGACCGGACAATGACAAACTGATTACGACTTCTGTTGCTGCATATAGTCCAAAATCAGCACATCGCCTTTCTCAGTTTTAGAAAAATCCCTCTTATTTCTCTTTTTTCCTTTTCTTCAAAAAAATTCACCAAATATAAAAAAAGAGGAGAAAAAAGAAGAATAGTTGCCTTAAGAACCATTTCCTTATACCCGGAGTGGAACGGAATAAAACTGGTTATGAAATAAGTGATCACAAATACAATGATTATCTTGAGAATTCTAATATATTCAAGCTTCATCTTATAGAATCTATTAGAGATAAAATAGGTTAAAATTGGAATAGATGAATAAGCTATCAATGTTGTTATTGCAGCCCCAAGCATCCCCCATTTGGGAATGAAATACAAGTTTAACCCGAGATTAAGAAGACTTCCAAAGGCAAATATCAAAGGAGGATATATTGTCTTTTTTCTTAAAAAAACTCCCACCAGGAAAATATAGTATAACCCGTTGCATATATAAGATATCGCCACAAAGGGAACAACCGTTATGGATCGAAAATATTCCGGTGTTAATAACAAAGCATAGGCATTGTCCAGAAAAACCAGCAGTATCGTTGTGATCAATACTGATATGGCTATGTAATAGGTTATAATTTTACTGAAAATATCGTTAGCGTTTTCTTTCATTGATATGGGAACAATCTGTTGCGGCCACGCAAGGACGAAAGGTTGTACGATAAACACATTAATGATCAAGCCGAATTTATATCCCATGGCGTATTGTCCCACTTCCTGCAAATCTGAAAAAAGCTTTAGGATATACCTGTCACTGGAGGTGAGAATAAAAGAAAAAATACCGGCCGGAACAAAAGGCAGACCGAATGCAATCATATTTTTTAACATTTTTGTATTTGCAGATAATTTTGAACCTCTCATGACGAGTGGCAATGTAATAAGATAAAGTATCAGGGAGGCGAAGGCACTTGCTTTAAATAAGCCGGTCAGTCCTTGTTTTTTTACGGCAACATAATAAATCGTCAGCAATAAGATTGCAATAAGCTTTCCCACTGAAAATGCGATGTATTTATAGGGTTTATTCCTGACCCTCAGGAAAGCAAGATAAATTTGAAAGGAATTAGTAAAAAAAATATCATATAATACATATCGGTAGATGAGTACATACCTGTCGCTTCCTGTGAGGAATACGGTTGCTTGCCGGTCAAACGCAAAACAGATGGCAATAATTATTATTCCAAGAATATTTGTAAAGGCAAATGCGTTTCCAGTGAAAATTCTTTTTTCAAGATCCGTGGTGTAATCATAGTACACACGACTAATTGAAGATTTTATTCCCAGATCGATGCTCAACGATAAAATGGATATCAAAATGACGAACAAAGCCTGCACTCCAAATTCGGAAGGGGTAAGGTACCTTGCATACAAGGGCACAAGCAGAAAACTCGCCAGCTGAAGCGCAGAACTTCCGATGCTGTACAAGAATGACTGTTTGAATAACACTTTGATGATGTTCGACATTTTTTATTTCATGATCCTGTTGATAAAAACTGCTGTCTCCACATTTCTATGTTCAGCAGGACCCATATATGTCTAATTGAGTCTGGGGCCCCTTTATTAAACTTGTCGATTGTCTCTCGTATAAAATTATAATTTAGAAAGCTGTTCCTCTTGACCTCATCATCTGTCAAGAGTGCAATAAAAGGGTTGTCCTTAACCTTGAACCATTTTTCTATGGGTACGGGAAACCCCATTTTTTTTCTGTAAATAATACTGTTCGGCAGAAGTGACTCACAGGCTTTCTTGAGAATATATTTTCCTTGCGTATACTTTACTTTTGCTGAGTCGGGAAACCGGCATGCAAGTTCGACGAGTTTATGGTCTAAAAATGGCACTCTTGTTTCAATGGATGCCGCCATACTCATCTTGTCCTGCTTCATCAGGAGCGCAACGAGATAGGTCTTCATCTGAAAAGCAAGGAACCTATCCAGGAAGGTTCCCTCCATATCATTCATTCCCAACTCATTCTCTATAACCCCCTCTTCATCACCCTGATGACGGCTGAAGTCGTATATTCTTGAAATCATATCATCGCGATAAGTGGTAAAGAATGATTTAATAAAATCTTCTTCACTGTAACCTATCTTCTTCATGACCTCTTTATACTTTGTATTTAAGGGTATGCCCATTAGCAGTTTCTTCACAGGATCAGGAATCACGTGCATGAAACGATTCAGCCAATAGGCTTTAATATTACTCATATAACCGGCGAAAAGTTCGTCTGAACCCTCGCCGGATAAAATCACCGTGGCGTTCTGTTTTGAATTCTTTGAAAGAATATAAAGGGGGATGCATGCGGGAAACATAAGCGGTTCGTCATGATGCCATATGAGCTTCCTCATTAAGGAAAAGAAGTCTTCGGCGCCGAGATAATATTCGTCGTGTACCGAATTGAAATGATTAGAGACTATTCTTGCATATTGCAGTTCATTCAACTCTTCCGGAATAAAACCAATAGAAAATGTTCTTACGGGAGAACTGCTGTTTCTTGCCATGAGTCCTGTTATAGCGCTTGAATCAATACCTCCGCTCAAGAATGAACCGATCGGTACATCACTTATCATTCTCATTTTTACCGAGCTCTCAAGCGTCGTTAATAGCTTTTCTGATAGTTCATGAAATCTGAGATTGTCTTTTGGTGAAAAGTCCATGTTCCAATACTGAGTTTTCTTTATTTGTCCATTAATTGAAATCTCCATATAGAAACCTGGCGGTATTTCGTTAACACCTTTAAACATTGTTCTTTCGCCATAAACGAATCGGTATTTCAAGTATCTTCTCAGGCCGATCTCATCCAATTCTGGCTGCATTCCATCGCATTTCAGAAACGCTTTAATTTCCGAGGCAAAATAGAATCCACGATTGTTAGAATAATAGTATAGTGGTTTTATTCCAAGACGATCTCTGACGAGGATTAGCTTCTGCTGTTTTTTGTCCCATAATGCAAAGGCAAACATTCCCCTTAACCGCTCTATAAATTTGAGTCCATACTCCTCGTACAAATGGACTATAACCTCTGTATCCCCTTTTGTTCTGAATTGGTGTCCGGCATTGACCAAGGTCTTTCTCAGTTCCTGATAATTATAAATTTCGCCGTTGTAAACAATCCATAATGTTCCATCTTCATTTGTCAATGGCTGTTTGCTTCCGGCAAGATCTATAATTGACAGCCTTCTATGTCCAAGACCAACTTTTTCATCTATGTATATTCCCTCGTCATCGGGGCCTCTATGAACAAGGATGTCTCGCATTGCAATAAGCTCTTCCTTGTCGATGCCGGTCCCGTTAAGACTCAATTTGCCGCAGATCCCACACATTATAAATGATCGTCCTGTATCAAGGCTATTGAATGCCCCAGGCAAGTATCTTCTATCCGTCGTGCCCCACTTCTCTATAAATTTCCTTGATCTGCTCTATATTTTCTGAATGCAGATCTATTGCCCTGACTCCATCCGGCTTCTTTTCCAGGGAACGGCTTATTTTCGAAATCAGGTCATGGAGATCTCCAACTTTGAAAGTATCAACACCATAGGGTCTGAATTCCGTCGCGCTGGCAATTACGGGGATTTGAAGAGCAAGGGCTTCGCGTACAGAGATAGCATCTCCGTCATAACGGGTCGGCCGAACAAACAGAGTAGATCTTTTAATGATTGATAAGCATTCGTCATGATTGATATCTCCGCACATAAAGATGCTGCTGCTCAATCCCTGTTGATGAATCATGTCTTCATAGGTTTTACAATTTCGTTTGTCCCCGATGAGGGCGAGGCCGATCTGCGGAAAAACCTTTTTTAAATGCCCAATGGCCTGTATGGCCAGATCAAAACCATACACAGGTTCATAAAAGCCTGTGCAGCTTAAAACCGGGTTATGGCTATTTAAAAAATCATTTAGATACGGGTCTAATGGGGTCTCATGGAATGAGAAATTAAAAGCAGGGATCACAGCCAGTTTCCGGTCATCCGTCCATTGGGCAAGCGCTCCTCGGATTTGCTGGTTAACGCAAATAACATTGCTTATCTTCCTGGACATTAATCTGATAAGAAGTGTTTGATAGCGCTTGAGTCGAGCTATATTTGACTCGATATTACCCGAATGAATGGTGAGAATCCAGTGGTAGTTCAGGAACCACTCGCCCAGGTAGACAGGGAGAAGTTTGCTGAAATCAGTCATGTCTGATACATGCACATGAATAATTCCTGGATTAATCTTGAACAAAATAGATTTGAGGAGGCTTATGGAGCTTCTGATATTTATAACGTGATCGTGCCGGATCTCCTTGTTCCTGCCGGTATTCAATACAATGACCTGCCGGCCATCCTGACACAGTGATGAAAAGAGCTGTTCCAAATGTACGGATTGCCCCCCATAAGGGGGAGGAAAGGAGCCGACAAGGGCAATGTCACACTTCTGCCTGACTATTTTCCCCACCTCCGGCTATACCGCTGCTGATTGACTCTCTTTCACCTGATATTCTCCATTTTGAAGAGGTACTGTCACGATGTGCCTGAAACGGTTTGTATCATACCAATACTGGTCTGGCTTAATGGGGCGTCCATCCGGAAGCATCATATTGATATAGGGGGCCTGATCCGAGCAGATGCCGGAACAATCAAGATCGAGCGTCAGTTCCGGATGAGAGATTTTCCCGTCATATCTGACCTTAAAACTCCGCTCCATGATATCAAAGATCAGACTTCGGGAACGGGCAACAAAATACTCTGCAACCTCGGAAGCGGTCGCATACCAGACCCTTTTATTTCTCAGGTAGGCAAACAAACCTGTCAGTTCCTGAATATCATCAATGATATTGGGCGTCTGAATCTGACCATCGGGCCGGATAGGTGATATATGTTCCTCAATGGCTATGATTTGTCTCTTGGCGATTAGTTTATCGACCTGCTTCTTATTCCAGAAAAAACCATGGACAGTGGACGGGAGGGCCACAACGAAATTTTCTCCAAAAAATTGAGGTTCATAGTATGCTTCGGAAATCTGATCACGAATATTTCTGGGCATCCAGTCCCGGCACCACCAGATGAAACCACTCCGGTCAATCGAGTCATCCGCAAATTCGTTATGCTCCCAACCCCCGTATTTGCCGCCAAGCGGATATCGGCCGAATACATCTTTGAAGATCTCCTTGCCTTTTTCAATTTGTTTGCATGCCTCTTCCAGAGACTGAAAGCCTTTCCATTCTTGAACAAAGTCCTTGGATGTGCGGCCCGGTGTTCCGTGGTTGTATCCATGATAAGCGATCTCAAAGCGGTTATTTTCATTCAATTCCCTGAAGAACTTCTTTGACTCCTTGTTAAAATTGAGGGGCTCCGCAAAAGAGAAGGGTTTATCATGCGTATATTGACTGATCTTTCCTGCAACCGCAAAGAAAGTGATTTTGACTTCGGGATAATCACTCAGAAGATGCTCATGAAGGAATGCATACACGGAACCTTTTCGGGAAAGTCCCCCACCCCAATCTCCACCGGCATCCCAGGTGTTGTTGCCGGTCTGGCTGTGCCATGCATTCGCCAGGTCATCGATCATCAGGATAACGGGACTGTCTGCATTATTCAGCCAACGGCATTTTTCGATGATCAATCGCTTGGGTTTTTCTTCGGTCGGAGACAATAATCCCCTCGACCGGGCGTATATTTTTTTTATGCTGTTCTTAAGATGTTTCATTCGGGTCCTTATTATTAATAGTCTCGAAATAGAATAGACATAGTTCATAAAATCTCCCCTTGCCCCTCTTTTTCAAAGAGGGGGAAATTCCTACCGGCGCCTGCCCTGAGCGCAGTCGAAGGGGCAAAGGGAGGTTGGGAGGAATTTTTCATATGATGTCGTTTCTATTATGAGACCCTTAATAAGTCCATATTTCCATTTCACTGAGAGATAGTATGTCCTATAGGCTGGATTTAAGTTTTTTGAACCTTCTTTGAAATACCATATATTCCCAAATGCCCAGGTCCATGTGAAAGTGCGCTCTCCCCTCAACTCCTTCCTTCCGGTACGTTTTCACCGTTCCGCCGGCAATGTCCTCGATGGCCTGAGACATAAGTTCGGCTCCGGTGCGCATGCATTTAGCATAAAGAGTGGCCAAGTCATCCTCTTTAGTAACCCCGACGGATTTCTGATGGATGATAGGCCCTGTATCGATGCCCTCATCCACATAATGGATCGTTACCCCCACCTTGTCGGGCTCACCATTGTACAGCGCCCAAAAAATAGGGTCGGCACTCCGATATTCAGGGATGATACCTGAGTGGATGTTGATGGTCCCTTTCTTGGCCAGTTTGAAAACCTGGGCTTTTATCACGGTCGTTCCACAGACAGCAATAATATCAGGAGCATAACCGGACAAAAAGTCAACACATGAGGAATCATTAATGTTCTCAACTTCGAGGGTCGGCACCTCATGTGTATAGGCCACTTCGGCTTTCCCTGGGAACAATTCCTGCTTGAGGGTTTCGGATTGATGTAGTTCAACCATCCAGCTTCGATATTTATTGTAAAGCAGTTTATTCAGGGTTTTCAGTAAACCGTATCTTTGAATCAAGCGGCTCCGGACAGCCATCTTTTCCTTCATGGTGGAAGGCCGAGAACGCCGCTCGATTACCTTAGCCACGACCTTGTAACGACTCGTAAGAGAATTGACCAGATAGATATTAGCGGAAGTGACTGATGTCAAGATGGCGATTTTCATAGAGTGGCCTTTCCTCTTCATCCGGCTGTCTCACGAAAACAGGGCTTGGCTTCAGGAAAGTTAGGGAACGGGAAATAAACAAGATAACCCAAAATACTGGTGCAACGGATATTGTAAACATCTGCATGTCAACCATCAAGCAAATCAGGAATCCTGCAATACCGCTGGTCATCGCCAGCAAAAAAAGAGAAAGGTCATCATCCTGATGTCTCCGAATATAAACAATATTGCTTTTGATCACAACCCAGCATACCCGCAGGAATATCAGCAGGGTTACACACCCCGCCATGACAGCTATCTCCAGATATGAGTTATGCGGGTTATGAAGAGTGTACTTGTATTCATTCAGAAATCCATACTTACGCATAGTCATAATATATTGCAACTCTCCAAAGCCGATCCCGAAGAGGGGATAATCTGCTATCAAATTCTTAATCGTGAATTCCCAGATGACGCTTCTGCTGACCCGGTCTTCATCCATATTTTCTTCCACTGAACTGAAGCGGCCGGTCGCTGCTTTAAAAAATCCGGGCAGGAACAGAGACAAGATGAGAACACAGGCTATTAGGGCACCGACCTTGCGGCGGATCGGGAACTGTCTTGTTGGAATGGCCAGAAAAAATAATATCGAGCCGGCAAATCCGAGCATAGGCCCCCTCGATTCTGTCTTGATGAAGGCAAATATGAAAAGTAACAAACCACCCCAGCAAAATATTTTCTTCCAGATCATCTTCTGTTTTATCGTCAGAATGAACAACGGGAAAAACATCAATACGAAAAAGCTTCCCAGATAATTAGGGTTCAGGAAAATACTGCCGAATCTTCCTTGCTTTCTACTGGACCAATAGATCGGGTTATACAAAACTTCGCTCTTTAAAATCCAACGATCAAAAAAAGCATCCCAGAATGTAAACAACCCCACAATAATGACCAGAAAGAAGAAATAAAAAAGAAACCGTTTGTAGTCTTCTTTTTCATCAAACCCCTTGTATGCCACCCATACGGCCAGGATTTGCGGGACTATAAGTCTTCGATAATTGTTTATGCCGTTTTCTAAGGTATATCCTCTCAGAGCGGCATAGAAAAATAAGAGGAAATATGACACCGTAAGAAAGATAATAAGGTGATTGCGTCCACCTGCGGATTTGGTTTCCCCCCCATGAAGCAGCAGGAAGAAACATATCACCTCCGAATACTTTATGCTGCCGCGCTCCATGCCCGGGATATATATGCCGGTATTATAAAAACTATCTACAATGATAATGAGCGCTATAAACAAAACCAGGCCGACGGGCCTATCCTTCTTTAGGATGGTTCGATATATCGCCCAGAGCAATAGGAGGATCAACCCTGGTATGAAGAGCCTCTGAAATGGGAGTAATAATCCAAGCATGTTAATGTGACAGCCGGGTCCGGATGATTCCTTTGGCAACCGTCCAGACCTTTTTTAGGTTATTCTTATCCCACGCGTCCTTGACCGCTCTGACGGCGTTCATGGGATCCTTCAATTTCTTTCTAATCAATGTATATCTTAACTGATTTAATTCCTTATATCCCATCTGCGGCTGAATGAGCAGTGGAACATGAGGGGCCCCGCCGAAAAATTCCGCCTTTTCATCATGATAGGGAGCTGCCCAGGAGAAGTCTTCGGCAAGACATCCTGTTTCATAGGCATAACGCTCGACCCGCGTGCCTGGATAGATCTTGATGCCCACCCCTCCCCCCTGGGAGGTGATAAAATCCTTGTGCCGATCAATAAAATCCATGGTGATCCGAGCATCCTCTATGGTCTCTCCGATATGTCCGAAGGTGAAGAAGACCTTCGTAAGGAGTCCGATCTCTTTGGTCCACTTGAAGACATTTTCCACCTGCCCTATGCTGATTCCTTTATGCATCTCTTTTAATACCCGCGGGCTTGCCGATTCCACACCGAAGTCCATATAATAGCAGCCGGCATCTTTCATGGTTTTCAGCAAGTCTTTATCTACGGTGTTGACCCTGATTTCACACTCCCATGGGAATTTCAACCTTCGCCTGTTGATTTCCTCGCAAAGAGACAAGATATGGCTTCTTTTCAGAGTCAATGTACTGTCGAAGAACTTGATCCCTTTCACGCCATAGTCGGTCAAAAGCTGTTCGATCTCATCAACCACGTTCCTTGCCGACCTCAAGGTCAGTTTGACGCCGAACATGGCGCTGGCCGAGCAATAGGAACAATTAATGGGACACCCCCTTGAAGACATGATGGAGGCTGCGGGGATATCGAGAAAGTCCATTTTAAGATCATATTTTTTCATCTCCTCCATGTTTCTCCTGGGAAACGGCAGCCGGTCCAAATCCTGAATCCTTTGCCTCGGCTCATTATGTATGATCTTTCCGTTTGTCCGATAACTGATGCCGTCGATCTCCGAAAGGTCTTGGCGGTTCCTGAGCACCGTTTCAACAACCTGGAGCGTGGAGATTTCCCCCTCGCCTCTGACAACAACATCCATTTCCGGGACATGTTTCAAGGAATCCTCGGCTGTAAAGGTTGCGTGAGACCCTCCGTAAAGCACAAAAATATCTTTGTCGTAAGCCTTTGCTTCTTTGGCCAGTTTGAAGCTTTCATAGCGGGTGTGGGAAGTCCCGGCGATGCCGAGGATCTTCGGTTTTGTCTCTTCAAGGATCTTTGCGAACGTCTTGTCGCTGATCTGCAAATCAATGAGAGTGACGCTGTATTTTTCGGATTCAAGGTAAGAGGCGATCCAGGCCAGACCCAGAGGCGGCATGCCGCCGAAGACCCTTTCGCCTTCTTTAGGGTGTATGAGCAGGATTTCAGACATTTTAGGTTCTTCTCCCATTTGGTGGCTAAAAAAGGGGTCGAGGATTCCAGGGTTCAAGGGTTCAAGTGTTTGTTTTCAAGTGATTTGATCAGTGCCTTGAGCATCCGCTCAACCTCCTCGATATCACTCTTAAGTCTTTTTGTTATTTTGTAAATCTCCAAACATAATTGATATGACTGGGGCCTTTCCTTTAACTCCTTGTAGTGTTTTAGCACTTCACTTGACCCCTGGAATCCTTGACCCCTGGAACCCTTATGTTTTCACCCACTCTTTTGGACATGAGCCTTTTTCGTTAAAATAGAAACAAGAACAATAAGCAGGATCAGAACAACTCCGGCCGTAATCGTGATCACCTGTCGAACATTTCCGTTGTTCAGACCGGCTTTTTTCCCCAGGAATTTAAGCGCATTTATTTTCGTATGGACAACAGGAAGAGGATCGGAACTTTGCAGGGCGACCTGATCCCACCTGGTTTCACTGATATAGGAACGGAAGGTCATGACACGAAGTCCCCGCTTCTCTATATAATTCAGGACCGCATCAAATTCGTCCATATCAACGACATCGGGGACATGCCTTTTCTCCGTGTATTCCCTGATAAACGATGGACTGTGCAAGAAAAGAACGATCACATCGAACCGGCCTTCAATCCCTTTATCTATAGCCTGCATCAGGGTCCCGGCATCTACCGAGTCTATATCATATTTGGCGATACCCCTGAGGGGCGCCAGAAAGCCAAGCCCCGGAGCCGACCGCTCAAGGCTGAACACATTGACAGGGATCTCATAAACATCATGAGATACGGAAATATAATTCCTTTTCAGGCCAAGGTTCTGCAATAAACAGGTTGGATAGGCGTAACGAAACGAGCTGTCATAATTTATCCCATTAACCCTTAAAGCCTCAAGGGTATCCTCATTTGCGCTGTAGGCGCCCGCCCTGTGGATGACGGGCTCCTTATTGATCCACTTCTTCAGAAGGTCCTTTCCGTCCCGGATGATTTGTATCTGCTCATTCAGGGAATACTGGTACATCATATTTCTATTTTTATCATAGACCCATTGGGGGTGCGTATGCAACTCTACATCAAAACCATTATGGTCCATAAACGCTGCGATATCTTTCAGGGGCTTTTCTCCGTATTCCTTGTATTCATACACGTTAAGAAAGAATGTGGCCTTTACGTTGTGCCGGTCACAAATGCTCATCATCCTGGTGATGCCGCAGGGGGTTCCATCAATTTTCAGGTCGAATTGTTCCGGGAGGGATACTTTGCAATCGTCATGATTGATGGATTCCGCGTCGATGGTGATGACGACAACGGGCTTTCCCGGGACCTCGGCAAAGACTTTTCCTGAGACAAGGACCGGAATAATGAAAAGGATGATAAAAAATCTTTTCATGAATGGATTGACTTTTACGGCGCGGCTACCAGCAGATGCCATCATAGGCGGCCTCAGTTGAAATGTCATCAGTGATTCTCTACCCGCATAGCGGGTGGCATCAGGATGCCCCCCGGGGGCATTAACCCAAAACAAGCTCCGTGGCCAGCCAAAACGCCATGCTGCACCGCAACAGAAATCGTAACCAGTTTGTCATTGTCCGGCTTGACCGGACAATCCAGTATGTTCTGGATTCCCCGATCAAGTCGGGGAATGACGGTGTTTTTGATTCATCACGAACTGTATATTTGCTGTCCCATCTGATGTGCTATAAACTTTTCCACTCTTACATAGGATCTTCCTCCTGCTCCATACGAGGCTTTCCCGGAGGAAGAGCCTATCTTATTTCTCCCCGGATCGGTAGAACCTCTCCGAGTCCACCACCAGAGGTGGTGGGTTTAGAATAAAACATGAATGGATCGACTTTTACGGCGCGGCTACCAGCAGATGCCATCATAGGCGGCCTCCGTTGAAATGTCATCACTGAGCCTCACAAGATCAATAATGATCTGATCCTTTGAGACGCTGCCCAGTATTTTTCTGAATTCCTCGGATCGAGTGCCGATTACCAGCACCTCCGAGTCCTGCACCACCTTTTCAATATCATCAACCATCAAGGAGGCAACGTGATGGATATGTTTCTCGATATACTCCTTGTTCGCCCCGATCAGTCTGGAGAGGGCAACGTTCCTGTCATAGATGGAGATGGCATACCCTTTGCCCAGGAGTGTCTCAATCATCTCCACCATGGGGCTCTCTCTCAGATCGTCCGTGCCCTCCTTGAAACTGAACCCGAGAAAACCGATCCTTTTCTTTCCTGTCCCGATGATCCTGTTGATGCCGATCTTCAACTGGGTTTCATTGCTCATGAGAAGGGAGTTCAGCAGAGGCACGGATAGGTCCAGCTCTTTGGCCTTATAAACCAGCGCCCGAATATCCTTGGGCAGACATGAGCCTCCGAAGGCAAATCCAGGTTTTAAATAATAGGGAGAAAGATTCAGTTTGGTATCCCGGCAGAAGATCTCCATGACCTTGTAGCTGTCGATATTGAGATGCTTGCAGATATTCCCAATCTCATTGGCAAAGCAGACCTTCACCGCGTGAAAGGAGTTATCCGTATATTTCACCATTTCCGCCACCTTAATGGTCGTTCTGATCAGGGGCGCCTTTAGGTTTTGGTAAATGCCGGCAACCTGGTCCCCGCTTTTATCGTTGGAAGCGCCTATGACTGTCTTTGGCGGATCATAAAAATCAGAGATGGCCGTTCCTTCACGGAGAAACTCGGGATTGAAACAGATGCCGAAATCCTTATTTACTTTCTTCCCGGACGCATCCTCTATCAGGGGCAATAGAACATCTTCCACGGTGCCCGGCAGAACCGTGCTCCGAACGACAATAACATGGAAGGCATTTTTCTCTCTTAGAGCGGTTCCGATATTCTCACAGACCCGTGACAAATAGGTCAGGTTCAGGCTCCCGTTCGCATGGCTCGGTGTGCCTACGCATATCATTGAAATATCCGTATGATGGACGGCCTCCTTGTAATCGGTGGATGCTGATAAAAGCCCCTTTGCCGCGCATTTCTCGATCATGGGCGAGAGGTCTTTTTCAATGATCGGCGATTTCCCATCATTGATCATCTTCACCTTGGTCTCGTTGATATCCACACCCATCACGGTGTGCCCGTCGTTTGCAATACAGGCAGACGAGACACACCCCACGTATCCCATACCAAAAATACTGATCTTCATACTCCTCCCCTCATCCGAACCGCATGGTCCATAATCTGCTCAAACTGGTGACCGATCATCTCCCATGAAAACCTTGCTTCTACGGCTTTTCTTGCCCGTTCTTCCAAAGCCGCCCTTAATTCCCCGTCCCGGATGACCCGGATGACCTTTTCTGCAAAGACCTGAGGCGTGTCGGCGATCAGGATCTCTTCTCCGGATGTGAGGCCCAACCCCTCGGCGCCCACGGACGTGGACACCACCGCAAGCCCAGTGGCCATGGCCTCCGGAATCTTAAGCCGGGTTCCGCCCGCGATCCTCAGCGGAACCACAAAGCAGTCGGCGGCGGCCAGGAAAGGGCGGATGTCATCCACGCCGCCGGTCACCACGATATTCTCCTCCGAAGACGCGAGACCTCTGATGGATGGAGTGGGCTTCCTTCCAACGATGGTGAGCCCGGCATGAGGAATCTCTTTTCTGATCTTCGGATAGATCTCCTTGACGAAATAGATCATGGAATCTTCATTGGGTATCCAGTCCATGGATCCGGAAAAGACAATATTGCCGGGCCTTCTCTCCCGGCTTTTTCGTTTGCCGAAGAACTCAAGATTGACGCCGGTACCGATGACTTCGACCGGCAGATCTCGGATGTGACCCAGCATTCCCAGCTTATCCTTTTCCGATACCGCAACAATGGCGTCAAACCTGTTTAATATCGAAAACTCATAGGATACCATCTTCCGGTACTGATGATAGAGAAACCACTTTTTCAGGAAACGGTGATTTTCAACGTACCGTCTCCAGATCAACGACTCCACATTATGGCAGAAGATGAGCCTTGGAACCTGAGAATCCCAATACATATTTAAGGCTGGGAAGATGAAATCGCAGACCACGCAATCGACCTTGCCATTGTATAGAAGATCCTTGACCTTGCGCTTCAGCCCGGGGTGGTAATACTTGCCCACTGCATAGGGATAGGGGGAAAATAAGTTGCGCGCCAGGTCCAGATAGAAGCGCGCCGTGTACTTCTCTTCCTTGGGTTTTCTTTCGATGGTGTGCATCTCGGCGCACCATGATTTCATCTCTTGAATGCCGGCCAAATCATTCTCGCCATCGGCAAAACAGCAGTAGATGATGTTGTGCCTCTTGGAAAGCTCTTTTAGAATCCAGTAGGTCCGGAGTTTTCCGCCCGTGTTCGGCGGATAGATGATGTCGGTCTTGAGCCAGAGGATGTTCATGGGGTTTCTTGATGGTCTCGCAATGAGAGCCGTTCCAGGGCCTCGCCGGCGCGTCGGTGAAATTCCGAGGGGTTCATCTTCGGCTTCCAATCCTTAACATACCCGTCTTTATCGAGAGGGAGACTTTCCTGCACTCTCTTCAAGAACCTCTCTGCTTGCTCTCGGACCTCCGGTTTAGTATCCGGCTCGCGGGAGAGCCTTTCAATCAACTTCAAATACTTGAAATCATCGATCCCTTCCCGAACAATTTCCCATTGAACGGTCCGGGCCCCTGGATACGTCCAGGCCGTGAGCCCCTGTGCTCCCACCTTCCACCCCCAGATTCCGAAATAGGTCCGGCCCACATACCTGTCATCTCTCATGATGGCTTTATTGTTATAGAACCAGATCTGATGCCCTCGGCTTAAGGCATCTTTCTTTTCAGCGTAAAGACTGGTCTCCCCCTGGGGATAACCATAACCGTATATCCGGATGGGGCAGTAAGGGCGCACCCGGTCCCAGGAATGCCGGAGCTCGTTTGGAACCCTGGAAAAGGGAGCCTTGTTGTGCCGGTCGTCCACGGGCTCAATGATCGTGCTTGCGCCCTGGCCCCCCATCTCCTTCACCACCTTCAGCGACTTTTCAAGGATCTCCATTCTAAGATCGTTGATCCTGCGGTCTTCCGTGTCCGTCCCGGGTTCATCAACGGTAATGAACACGACTTCAGGCCATCCTTCTCGAATCTGAGTCTCTCTGGTCTGAGTGACAATCTCTCTCAGGTTGGCCAGGTCCCTCGATTCATCCCAGTTGTCGCATTTCCCGTCATAATGAGCGTATCTCTCGCCGCCCTTGGCGCCGTTGATCAGGGCGCTCATGTACCATAATACGGGCCCGGTCAAACCTGCCCGCGTCGCCAGGGATACCTCGGCCTTGAGTCCCTCGATGTGACCCCTCCTATACGGCCAGTCCGAGCATTTCGGACTCACGCATGTCATGCCGTGGGCCCGAAGCTCTCTGTAAAAAGTTAGAACGCTTTTTTCGAGCCGCTGATATTTTTCAGGCTTGTAATGCCGGCCGAAAGGAGAGACTGTGTAAAGCAGAGCGAACTGTACGCCCGAAGGATCTTCTAATGCTTGGTGCAGGACCTTCACGACCACCGGCACTTCCGATGGGGATTGGTTTCGCTGTGTCACTGTGAGAGTGCCCTGATACTTACCTGGCAAGGCGGCATCGGGAACGTGAAGGGTCACCCAAATACGTACGGATTGTCCCTTGAGGATTTGCAGGCCGCTCTCCCCTATGGGTTCGAGGATCCAGTCTTCCACGGAGAGAGGGGTCGTCCCCCGGGAAAGACGGGCCATCTCTATATGATTCTGATCGATCTCGCCCGCTCCTCCGTCGGTTCTTTTCAGATTTGACAGCGACACATTCAGGGATGGACAATCGTCCCCACAGTAAATTGCAAACGTAAATGGCTCGTATTCCCCCCGCAAAGCTGAAAGATCCACCTCTCGGAGCAGACGCCATGGCGCAGGCCTTTCGGTTTCCTTGACTTGCTGCATGACATCCTTTCGGATGAGCTGGGCCATGGGCGGATCTTCTCCGGTCCCGCCGAATCCTGAGAGGAAGAGGATGAGACAAACGCGGAGTGCCTGGCCCCCCAGCATCTTCATGCCGTAAACCATGGAAAGCCTCCGAGTCTGGTGCGTCGAGTTGTTTCTTTGAAAGCGACACTTTGTCATTGCTTCAGTATAATTTTAACAATCCGTTCAGCGGCCCGGCCATCCCAGAGTTCGGGTATCCGTCCCAATTTCAAGTTTCCCCTGAGAATCGCAAGCCCCTGTGCGATGATGTTTTCACGATTGATCCCGACCACGCTGTTGGTTCCTTCCGATACGGTCACCGGCCTTTCCGTATTTTCTCTCAAGGTTAAACAGGGGATCTGCAGGACCGTGGTTTCTTCCTGCATCCCCCCGGAATCGGTCAGCACCACCTTTGACTCCGCCATAAGATGAAGAAAATCCAAATAGCCCAAGGGTTCGATCATCCTGATCCCCTTTGAATTCCGCTTTTGGGTTGTTGTGCCCGCCTCCACATTTTCGAAAAAATGACTGAACCCGAATCGTCCTATATTGTTTCTTGTTCTCGGATGAGCCGGAAAGATAATCGGCACTTCTTTAGAAAGAGTATTCACTGCCTGTAGGATGCTCTCCAGATTCCGAGAGTCATCCACATTGCTGGGACGATGAAGTGTCAATACGCCATAGGGAAGAATCTGATTGCCCGGGTTCAAGCCCAGGCGCCTGTGTATATCTGTTTGTCTTGCTTTGTCGGTATTCCTGATCAGCGTATCAATCATGACATTGCCGACAAAGTGTATCTTGTCCTTTGAGATTCCTTCCTTTAGAAGGTTCTCTTGTGCATTTCTTTCTGTGATGAACAGGAAATCTGAAATCGCATCCGTGAGGACCCGGTTGATCTCTTCGGGCATGGTTCGGTCGAAACTTCTAAGGCCTGCCTCCACGTGGATGATCTTGATCCCGAGCTTGACGGCCGTGAGGGCACATGCAATCGTGGAATTGACGTCGCCCACAACCAGGATATAATCCGGCCTTTCCTTAACAAGGATCGGTTCAAAACGTTTCATGATTTCGGCCGTTTGTTCGGCCTGGCTCCCGGAGCCCACCTCCAGATTGATGTCCGGTTCAGGGATTTCCAAATCGTCGAAGAAGAGTTTGGACATCTGCTCATCATAATGCTGTCCTGTATGAACCAGGAGAGGAATGATTTTTTCGTTCTTACGCATTTCGCACATGATGGGAGCGATCTTCATAAAATTAGGACGCGCACCCACGACGTTTATGATTTTGATTGCTCTTTTCATCATGACATCAGCCCATTCCATTAAAATCGTCCTTTCATGAACCCCGTTCTGTGGGCCAGATGGTTATGGTCTTACCCTTCAAGACATTTAACCAGGCCAAAACCAGAGCAAAGTTGACTGTTAAGGAATAATAGATGACATTAAAAAACCAGTTTCTTTTATCACTGTATTCTGTAAATTTTGCGATCATTGCAAATATCAGGGTTGTGATCATAAGACAATAAAGAATATAGTAGAAGAATCTGTCCGTGAGGAAGATCAGGGATAACGCGGCCGATAGGAGCGCGAACGGCATAAGATACCTGAATATCTTGTGAATCCATAACTGGATGGAGAAGATCCCATATTGAAACGGATTTAAAAGGGCTTTCATACGGAACAGGCCATGAATGGTTCGGGTAAAAATTCTTATCTTTCTCTCGAATTCCTCCCGATATGTGGCCGAGGACTCCTCCTCTGAGATCGCCTCAGGTTCATAGACGACCTTCTTGCCGTGCCTGACGATCTCAAGGGGTTCCACAAGGTCGCTGATCAGGTCATTCCCAATTTCAACGTAGTCACTCTTTCGGATCGCGTAAATGGACCCGTTCACTCCGATCAGCGAAGATATCCTGCTTTCTCTGTATTTGATGAACTTTTCATAATTCCAATAGGCACTTTCACACAAGCCGGTCAGGTTCTCCGCGCTTTTCTTATAAACCAGTTGCCCGGAAACACAGCCGACCCGTTCATCGCCGAAATTTGCTACCAGTTTCCTGACGGCATCCTTCCTGTACATGGCATTGGCATCGGAAAATACAATGATTTCACCCGACGATTTCTTTACGCTCTCATTCTGGATTGCTGTCTTTCCGAGTCTGTCATAGGCATAAAGTTTCACCCCCTCATTCCGAAAAGCATTTACCATGTCGTGGGTGCGGTCCGTGGATCCGTCCGAAGCTACAATAATTTCAAGTTTTTCCTTTGGATAATTAAGCCCCAGCGAATTTTCCAGTTTTTCTTTGATATGCTTTTCTTCATTGTATGCGGTGATGATCAGGCTGACACCGGGTTCGCCGCTCCAAGCAGGCCCTTGGTGTCTTCTGAACAGGCCGAGCATCGCGGCCAGAAGGGGATAACAAACCGTTACAAACAGAAGAAAAGCGACCGAACTCCAAAATATCCATTCATTGAGCGGCATGATCCATTACTCCGCAGGGGACGAGTGTTTCTTTGAAAGTCCCGTCTCAGGTTTGTTCATCTCGCTGCCTTTTTCCAGATGACACTTTGTTTCCCCATGATGAAACGAATGTATCCCCACAATAGCGCGAAATTGAAAAGAGAAAAGTAACCGATAAGATTCATGGATCTATTTTTGATATTGAGTATCACGGCCAGTGAAGAGACAAATATCAAGAGATTTGAAAGGTAAAACATGTTCACAAATATCGGCTCCGAAGATAACGCAAGAATGGAAATGTATAGGATGATCAACAACAGCGGCGTCATCCATCGTATGACTTTGTGTGAGTAATAGGCAAAATGTATGAAGGCTCGATTTGGACAATCGATAACAGGCACCAGGAGCAGTGTTTGCAAGTTACCTGAGCCGATCCTTACTTTGCGCCAGAATTCATCGATGATAGTTTCCGAGATCGTCTCCTTTGCTATGGCCTCCTTCTCAAAATAGATCTTCTTCCCCTGCTTCAGAATGCCAAGCGATATCCAGAAATCGTCTATAATGGTATCCTTGGGAATGGTTCGAAATAGTTCTTTCCTTATGGCGTAAATGCCTCCATTCGCCCCCACCGTAGAATAGAGTCTGCTTTCAAGGTTCTTAATATCCGACTCGTACTTCCAATAGGCTTTCTCATAAGCTTCAACACCCTGCGTTCTGCTTTCCAGGATGAGTCGTCCGCAGACACCTCCAATGGAACGATCGGCGAAATGAACAGTGAGTTTCTTTAACGATTCCTCCTGAAGGACCGTGTTCGCATCAGTAAACAACAATATTTCATTTTTTGCAAGAGGGACGAGGGTATTTAATACATTGGACTTTCCCTGACGAGGCTCCAGCCTGTAAAACCTGATCTGGTCCTCATACTGCATGCAGATCTCATCCGTTTTGTCAGTAGACCCATCGGAACCGATCAATATTTCTATCTTATCCTTCGGGTAATCCAGTTCCAGCGCATTCCTGATCTTTTTCTCAATCACCGCCTCTTCGTTATAGGCCGCAATGATGACCGATACTGAGGGTAAGTCTTCAGGACTGACAGGGATCTCGGGTTTTTCCCTTTTGAACCGCGCCAATAAAAAAAGAAGGAGCGGATAGAGAAGATAGGTGTATAGAATCAAAAAGAGTGAGACGAAGAATATCAGGATAGACATGCGCATCCTCGCTATTTTAATTGAATGACCTTCACCGTGGGCCCCGGGAGATTAAGCTCATCCGCATTAAATTCCTTCACCAGTTTCCCTTTGGTGAATAGATCATGATAAAATTTCCTGAAAGAAGGAAAGCCTTTCAATCTATGATTATCTCCATCAACGAATGATTCGTAATGATCACTGCTCGTTACAGCGTACCTATACCCCTGGCCTACATAGTAGCCATAATCATTCACACCGACCGTTTTCAGCGGATTCGCCATGTCCCTGTCGTATTCCGTGTCCGCGATGGTTTCTCCAGACACGATTTCCTTTCCCCGCCACCAGGGAAAGCGGATCTCTTTTATATCGTAGGTTATTCCTTCAGCCGACTGCATCTTGAGATCATAATATCTTACCAGATGTTTTGTGAACTGGCCGTCTTCTCCTTGCCTGCGTTTCGCCTTTTCATAAAATTCTTGGATGTTTCCCCTGTTCATCCTCAATACGGCAGCGCCCTCTGCAAGCAATAGTTTTGTGCCGGCCGGTATATTGGCTTCAATCCAGTTTCTGGCCAGAGATCTTGTATCGGTCTTGGACACCAATATATTATTTCTTACCACGTGATACAAAGGAAAAAGGAGAGCGATGGTTAATAAGAGACTTGCGGACCGCTGATTATCGAGCTTTTTAAAAAATTGAGACAATGCAAACGCCCCGGCAATGGAGAGGAAGGGATAGATGATCAACTGATGCCGGACTTCGGTGTAAGATGGACTCGTAATGATCGAAATAACCGAAAAGATAACCGGAAAAGAAAGAAGGATCGAGTTTTTAATGCTCAGTTTCGCGAACATATAAATCAAACCCAGGATAAAGATGACCGCGATGACGATCCCGGCGCCCTCTTGAGAGAATAATACATGAATATAGTTGTACACGGATTTAAGGAGATAATGGTTTTCATATCGGGTTGCCAGAACCTCCTCTTTCCCCTGGAAGGGTGCGTACAGATTTAGTTTGTATGGAGATATCATATTAAACATCTTCACAATTTGCCCGAAGGTTGCCTTTCTTCCCAGGGGGTCCAGGAAATTATAAGGGGAAGATAGGAAGTAAATCCCCCAGAATGAAATAAGAGCGTAAATATATTTTCGAAACACCAGGAGTTTCTTCCGTCTAAACATTTCGTAAAGAGACGCCGCCAGAATGCACGGGAGGAGTGCAATCGGATAATACTTGGTGGCCGTACCCAGTCCGGCAAATAACCCTGCGCGGATATAGTCTTTTGCCTGAAAATCGTTTTCGACGATGCTGAGGAGATTGTACACGGAAAGAACGGTAAAAAATGCTGTGGGGACATCGGCCTTCACATCCTGACCGGAAAAGATATGGCCATAACAGAGCGCCAGCAGAAGAGAAGCGTAAAGCCCCACCCGTTTTGACCAGAATCTTTCCCCAATCCTGTAAGTCACATAAACTGTCGCGATACCGAATAGCGTCACGGTCATCCTGCCGATCAGGATAAAGGGCCATGGATTTTTGAAATAATAGACTGCAAAGGCGGCGACATCGGAGAAATACCCCAAGGTCTTTCCAATGATATAGAAAAGACCGTATTCAAAGAATAAGAGATACATCAGGAAGGCCGGCTTGTGGAACCAGTGGGGGTTGAAATCCCCGCTTCCGAACGAGACGGCCCGATTGATAAAGTGCTGTTCATCCGGATAATAGGAAAAAGGATACCCATGCCGGATGCCCCAAAATCTCAATACAGCAGCGACTACGAGCACGAGAAGAATGTAATAGTTCCTGGATCTATTCAAAGGGTCATTCCTGTTCTGTTAATTTAAGCTTGCAAAAAATGAATGTGTCGGTCCTTTTATCACCAAGGCTTGATCCCGGCTATCTCCCTATGTCTGCTCACCCCTCAATTGCCTTTGCCAATTCCTGGATCTTGTCCGCGCGGAAGATTTTAATCGGGAGGTCCAGCCGGTTGAACAAGTAATTGGTGTTAAAGTAGTGTCCCGTCCCCGGTATAATGCGGATGTCCTTGGGTGGAGACATTTTCGCGTAGATTCCGGTTAGGGGTTTTACCTGTTCCTCCCTTGCTCCATTAACGAGTCTTACATAGATCATGTTTTTTCGTTCCAACAAGGTTTCCACCTCAAAGTCTCGATAGAGCGCCCTGATCGTCTCCAATCGGATGGGTCTATTCAATTCCATGTCCTGCGTGAGGCGCCTCCGGCGAAATGTGAATCGTTCATCTCCCTGATAGGGCCAACCCCTGCCGGGACTGATCACGACAATCCTCCGTAGAAGCCGATTGATACCCGGCTCATGAGCTACACCAATAGCCACCGAACCTCCAAAGGAGTGCCCCACGAGAACGACCTTGGAGGGATCGACCTCAGGCTGAGAGGCTATGAAACGAACTGCACGAATAGCGTCGCCAACAAAATCTAAAACCGGCTCCCCGTTGCTATCGAGCGGAGGATCGGGCGATGCCGCATACCCCCTCTGGTCATAGACCAGAACTATGGCTCCACCACGGCAGAGTTGTTCGGCCAGGATATGATACAAGAAGAGGTGAGAGCCTTTGGGACTGGTTCCGTGCAGGAGAACGACCGCCGGGAGCTTCGTGCCCGGTTGTCGGTTTGTTGGTCGATAGAGTCTTGCGGCCAGGCTCAGACCGTTTGAAGGCAAGGTCAAGTTCTGTTCCTCTATGATTGGATCCGGGTGGTCCATGAAATAAAAATCAACCTGGTGGAGCCATAGCACTCCCCAGACCGAGAGAATGGCCGCCGCCCCCCACAGGAATCGGGTGTAGGCTAATCGCCCTTTTTTCTTCATGAGATCCAGGTTGTTCCTCTTTACGGCAAAGGCCCCGGTCGTCCACAAGCATCCGACCTTACGACTCCCGGATGAGTAAGACAACCAGGTCGTCCTGAAAGGACGGAGGCTCCAGCGTGATGGCATCGGTGCTGCGTGCGATGAGACGGAGACGCTGATCGTGAAAGATCCCTTGGCTCGGCTCATAATATTGGACCCCGTAGGTCCCCGTCGGCAGGTTTAGACGGATCCGACTGTGATCGGATCGGGCGCCGCTCCGTTCATTCACAAGATAAAGCACGCTTTTTGCAGGGTTTCTGGAAATCTTGGCAAAAACAAAATCAACACCGGAATAGCCCTCAACGAGGGTATCGGTGGCCTCCATTTTCCACCACTCCGTATATTTCTCCCAGAACGGGCGAATGTACCGAACAACGTCTTCCGCCGGCCCAAGTTCGATTTTCTCAATATCTTCGCACCCCCCCTCGGAATGATAATTCCAGTAAACATCGGCCATACTCCAGGTCCAGTACTCTTTGCGGCGGTAAACAGGATCGACGTTTCCGTGCCTAATCCGACCGCTTTCGTCGATCCATCCTGGTTTGTTGATTTGTGAAAGAGAGCGTCCGACCCGGTAGTAATAGTCCTTCAGACCGTGGCGTCTGGGATCGCTTGATGTACAAGAATGGTTGACGGCCAGCTTGTTCCACTTCAGCTCGGGCCAAATGGCACGGTCTGTCGTCCCGGCCGAGGTGGTGATGAGATGGTTAAACGGGCTCATGCGTTCAAGATACTCGGCTGCGTATGTCTGGTAAAGTTTGTTCCGGCCGAACTCATTGAAGATCTGGAAGAATACAATGTTCGGGTACGCCCCCAACCTCGACATAAGATACCGCCAGTAAGGTTCCATCTCCCGGTCGGGAAGGATCCCGTATTTGTAGGAGCGCAGGTTCCGCCGGACTGAGGTAAAAATCACGGGCTCCAGATAGACTCCTCTTTCCATGGCATATCTAAAGACGTCATCGAATTTTCGCCATGTGGCCAAATCAAATCGAGAATAGTCGGGATTTACTCTTGTTCCGGACCAGGGCCAGACGTCGATCCCAACTCGCTGGTAATAGTAATTGACCTCAAGGCCGAAACGAAGGACATTTATATTATTCTCGGCAGCAAGATCAATGAACTCGCGCCACCGGCGACTCCCCATGAGCAGCCAAGCTGTTTTTGAGACGAAATAAGGCCTGGATCCATCGTCAAGTTTGAGCCGCCTGGGGTATTCAGGATCAATATTTACAAACCCGCGCCTGAAACTCGAATTCGCACGAAAGCGTCCGGATGTTTTAAATGTTCCTCCCGGATAATCGAGAATGAGATGAAACTCATAGTCTCCCGCCCGGCGAGGCGTAAACCGGATCCGGTAGAGGGAGCCGTCCCTACTGTCACAGAAACCGCGCAGCTCGGTGATGCCGCCCCCGGGGCCCTCGTAATGACCCCTGAGGTCTGAGTCGACAAAAGGGTTGCCGGGCGAGGGCGGCAGGTCACGAACGGTGATTTCATGCAGATCGTACACATCTACAAATTCGGGGAAAACAACCCTCGGTTCAGCCTGAACCAGGCCTACAAAGGCGGTGATCTGGATTAAGCCGACGGTGCAGACCCATAGATATCTCCCGAGCGTCCTGGACCGGGCCGGTCCGCTGCGACTGCACAAAAACAATTTACGCACTAATAGGAGATCCGATATTTCCATTGTTTGATCGCTGCCTTCAGCCGGCTGAACTGCCGGCCGATGGAGGAAAAGGCAAGTCTCAACAACACCGGCCGGGGCCATCCCATATACCGCCCGAAAAGGCTGAGTTGATATGCCCACTCGTGTGCATAATCCCCGGCTGAAAGGTTCGGGGGATTGATGCGATACTCGGGGATCGGTCTGCCCCGTTTCCGGCGGCGCAGAATACGGATGAAAGCCCCCCGCTTCTTGTGCTGTGTGATCGCACGGTTGTTTTTGACAACGAGGGATCGTTCAACCTGCTGCGTCACGATTTCTTTCCGTTCGAGCATGGCTCTGAGAATCCTATCCCCTCTCATGGTCCGAACGTGGGCCAAGGACCAGCCGTCCCGAAACATATATTCTCCTCTCTCATCCCTGAGCCATGGGTCCGAGATTGCGATATCGGACAATTCAGCAGAGAAATCAATGCAGAGCAGGCATCGCTTTGCAATGTAGAGCCGATTCAGGTAATTAAAGGCCCCATCCTTGATGTCGCCCTGATGGAGCGGAATGACACTGCCGTCCTTCAGAACGGCACGAATACCCCCGGGCCATCTCCCACCTCGAAATTCGAGCCGTGCCACGTCATCTTTGCGCAGGCTTTTAAGAAGAAGCAAGTCAGGGATCACCTCAGGGTCCAAATTGGCATGACAGAAGAGCCCGATAATAAGAACGACCCGGTCCAGAAGGCGCCGTTCAATGTCCTGCCAGCGGTAAAGGCTATGAATCTGGCATGGCAGTCCCACAACGGCATAACGTCCAGGCGTCCGGATCATCTCAGCATAGACGTGCGCCACCGGGAAGAGAGAATATTTGGATTGGGAGCAACCCAACACTTCAGATCGGCGCCTCGAGATCCGGGCCAGAGGCTGAAGAGGATCCTCTTGAGAATATCCGACCAGGACAGCCCCATCAATTTCCCCACGGTCCAACAGAGAGATGACTATTTGACTCGCGAGGCCCCCGCTGGATCCCGCGGCCCGGACCTCGGGATCCGTGGAATACGCCGCGGCGGAGTACAGGAGAGGCCCTATCGCATCCTCCGTGAGTGTTTGATGCGCTCCATACTGCCGCTCAGTATACCGTGGAAAATCCACCTCCATTCCCCCGCAGACCGATAGACATAGATGGCAGTGTTTGCACCGATGGGTCGCATGGGGGAAAAAACCATGGTCCCATGTGATGGCCCCTTGCGGACAGGCGCCATGGCAGGCCCCGCAACGGGTGCACAGATCCGATGCGACCACGTCATCGATGTTGGACGGAGAGTGTGACGGATCTGTTTTCGAGTTAGCTTGCCTTGGCCGGGACATAACCACGCTCCATCAGGAGGCCGACGCCCTTGGCGGCTTCCTCCCTCATCCTCCTGACATTTGACTTTAATACATCTCGTGCGGATATGGCCGAATCAATGAGGCGCGCCAGACGATCCCCTGCATCGATTCCGACAAAATCATCTCTATCCATCACCAGGTGCGGAAGCTCCAAGGAATTCAATAGCGGAGCAATCTTTTCACCGCAGTTGATCCCAATCAAAGGGACGCCTGAAGCGGCGCACATGACCAACTCATGGTACCGTGTGCCGATAAAGCAGCTCAGTCGGGAGGCAAGGCCCGCAATATCCCGGGCCAAAAATTCCTCATAGTTGACGATCGTGATCTGATCCGCCGTGCCGAGTTCCCGAGCTACAGCCTTTGTAACGGCTCTGTCCTTGTCGTGGGTGACAAAGAAAACCAGATCCCCAAATTCACCCGAAGAAAGACCTCTGAAAGTCTCCGCGACCCCTTTGATATATTCACTCTTCGAAAGAGCCTTTTCGACCCCGCCGTGTATAGGTTGGAGCAGGTGGTGGGAAAGATTCACCCCCAGCAAGGGACTGCCCGACGAAAACCTGTGCCACAAGGACCGATGATTCAAGGTCTTCTCGGTCAGGCCATCCACGGAAACCCGAAAAGCAGAGTCCGCCGTCACGATTGACTTCACCCCAGGTGCGATTTGATCCAGAAACGCCTTTGATTGTTCATCCCGAAGCGTGATCAGATTCATGCGCTCAGCAAGTCGGCGGATGCACCACCGGCCCAGGGCCGTCTGAACAGGTCCCACGGCGGAATTATAATAGACCAGAGGTTTGGCATGGCCCCTGGCGTAGGCGGTGATCACCAAAAGGGCCAGCAGGTTGTTCTTGAAAAGATTCAACAGCCCGGTGTCGTAGAAGAGGTTGTCCGTCAGGAGGATGCAATGAGTCTTCTTCAGCGCCCTCCATATGGGGAGGCCCAGAAACTTCAGACTCATGTGCCAAGGGGCGATTCCGATGACCTCGACGTTTTCCTTGGGGCCCAGGAGTCTCCGAAGGAGACCCGGTTTTATGGAGGGTACCAGGAGCCGGCATGGACCGGCAGATTGCAATTCGTCTATCAGAGCCGAAAGGAGCGCATTATGCCCTGCGTTATTGCCGGAATAGTCCCCCAGCAAGAGAATATTCGGCCGTGCTGCGGGCGACGTAGCCCTTTCTTTATGCAATAGAAAAATCAGGCCCCCAAGAATGCCCGTAAAAAGAATTCTCGCACGCAGCAGAAGGGCAATGGAGAAGGCTTCCACGCTTGAAAGACCAAAGAGAGTAAGGAAAAAGACATAGCTCCCTTCATTGAGACCGAGTCCGCCGATGGAGATCGGCAAGAGTCCGACGAACAGGACGAGTGGAACGACCACCAAAACCGTCGCCGCATCCAGGTGGATACCCAAGCTTCTCCCGGCTGTGTACACGGTGCACATCGAGAGCAGGTAGAACCCTATGGACATGCAGTAGGCGCCAATAACCGGTCCCTTCTTCTTTTTGTATTCGAAGAGCTTCCTTTGCGCGCTCGAAACCCAAGACAGGAGGTTATCAACCGTTCTGAGCCGCCGGAAAGGCTTCAAAAGCACGAGATATTTTTCCTGAAAGACGAGAACGAGTGATAAGGCATAGATGACCACCGCCATGGCGACGAGTCGCGGGATCACCGGGAAAATAGCAGTTACCCGGCCATGCAGCAGGATGAGAGAAACAAAGGTAACCAGGGCCGCCAGGCCTAAAAACCGTTCCGCGAAGGTTGCCGCGACCACGCCGGAGGTTTCGCTCCTGTTCCGAGACAGTTGAAGAACTCTGACAATGTCACCACCGATCATGGAGGGGAGAAAATTGGAAAAAAAAGTTCCAATAAAATAGACGGCTACAAGTCGTCCCAGGTCCGCTGAGATATTGAGGGCCTTCAGCAGCCGCTGCCACTTCCAGGCGCTCAGGAGAATATTCAGATGCGGAATAATCAGCATCAGACCAAGCCAGTAGAGGTCCACGGACTGGAAGCGCGAAATCAGCCCGGCCCAATCCACCTCGAGAAACAGAAAGCCGATCAGTCCGAGACTGACGGCAAGTCTGATGACGAGTACAGCCTTTGATTTCGCAGAGCTCATGTTTTCAGCAAATTGAATAGAGTGTAGTGGGGCATTCCCAAATATTTTTTCACTTGGACCATATCCGTGCATTCAAACGATGTTGGATCAATGAGCCGGAGAACCGCTCGGTAATGGTGCGGATACAGGGGGCCCGGCGAGCTGAAGGGGAGCGGAATCCATGGATAGAGGCGACTTCGGATCCAGGTCAGAAGGTCCAGCCGCAATGAGGTGAGGACGATATTCCCTCCCGGTTTGATGATCCTCGTCATTTCCTCCAGAAAAACCGGAAGCTGCTCTTGTGGATAGAAATTCACCATGCCCACGCAAATCGCGGCATCAAAGACTTTATCCCTGAACGGTAGGCTCTTTGCGCTTCCATTGACCCATGCCATCTTTTCGTCGGCACGGCTGTGGGCGCCCGTGGGATGCCTGCCAAAGCTCAGCATTTTGAAGGAAAGATCGAGACCCACCCAGTCCGCGCCACGGGAGACGATTTCGTTGCTGAACGCTCCGCTGCCGCACCCGATATCAAGAATCTTCATCGAAGGGCGGGGGTTCAAGAGCTTTAGGCATAGGGCCATTCTATTCCGGGTCCTCTTTGCCGCGTGTTTCTGAAAAATGGCATAGCGTGCCCTGCGTCCTGTGGGCGAGCCCGATCCATAGAGACTGTTCCAGCTCTCAACTTCGTGCTCGAAGCCCTTTTTCAAAGATGTATTGGGGTTCAAATCCGTCCAGCCTCCCCGCTGCAGGCGCACAGATATTTCCGTAACAGGTCCGCGGCTCCTTCGGCCTTTTTTTTCTCTCTGGCAATAATAGGCGCTAATCCCTGCTTGATCTTATGCCGGTTATACCATGTGGTTTGAAGCACCTTATGGACGATCTCCTCGGAGAAATGGTCGAACTCAATCATCCGTTCCTCCTGCTCGATGGAACACATGAATCCCCGGTTCTTGGGGGTGGCGATAATCCCGACTACCGGGGTCAGGACCGAGGAGGCTAAAATCAGAGAGTGCGTACGCATCCCTATGTGCAGATCAACCTTAGAGAGGACCAGCGCCAAATCCCGATATGAATACTCCGTGTTACTGATGATCTTGACCCGATGACCATCCCTTGCTCTTGCCAACAACTCTTTGTTAATGGGAATATCCATGGGCTGAGTTACGACCATCAAGGGATTCACTCCGAATTCGCGGCAAGCACTCTCCAGGACACGCGCCATGATTTCCAGGAACTTGTCCCTCCCGAATCCCTTGCCTTTATAGCCTCTCATGTAAACATCAATGTAGCTGCTGATATTGAAGCTCATCCAGGGACGGGATCCGGTAAGGATCCCTTCCTTAGTCTGGATTTGGACGAGGCGGTCTTGGTCACCTGGAATCGTGTTCAGTGCGCAATCAGCCGTTTGGAAAACTCTTTCCGACGGGAATGAAGGCTGGAGCTCCTGCAATAGCGTTCTGGACTCTCTGTCTCTCAGCAGCACGATCTCCGAGCTATTGAGAACACGATTCAGGCAGGATCTTCCGATTTTCGTATAAACGGGGCCCAGACTCACGTTGTAGAGGACAACGGGGATGCCTCTTTTTTTCGCCAGGGGAAGCGCCAAGGCAAGGGTGGAAAGATAATTATAGAGAGGGTTCATCAGTTTATAATCGAACAAGATGGCGTCTGTCACCAGGATAAGATCGGCTGACAGCACCGACCGGAGAAGGGGCCAGCCGAAAATCTTGACACTCAGGTTCCATGGCATCAGACCTACCGGAGTCACATTGTATGCAGCATAGGTTTGGGCAACGAACCGGGTATTGATCGTGGGAATCAGGAAGGTACAGCCGCTATAGCGCTTGGACAGGTCATGGAGAAGGCCGCCCAGAATGGCGGCATCTCCCGCATTTCTCCCTGAAAAATTTCCGATGATACAAATGCGATACATAGTCATATCTCAGATGATCAGATTTTTGGCCCTATACCACTCTACCGTTCGAAGGAGCCCATCATTCAGGGAAACCCTGGGCTCATAACCCAGAATCCGGCGCGCCTTTGAAATGTCAAAGGCCCGGTCCTTGAGAAAAAAATCGAGCCGCCTCCTGAAAAGCGGAGGCTCGATCCGTAGCGCTCTGCAGATGACTTCACAAGCGACGGCCGCGGCCCAGACCGGACCGACAGGGATAGACCGAATATTGACGGACCGGCCCAGCGATTTAGCGATGGCTCGGACCAGTTCTCTCACCGTGCAGAAGGCCGGACCTGCCAGAATGAATGCCTCGCCCTCAATGCCTTCTTTCTCTCCGCACATCACGATCCCCTCCACGAGGTCGTCTATGTAGGTGAGATGATAAAGATTCTTCCCTTTGCCGATCATGTAAAACGTCCCTTTTGATACGGGTTTGAAAAGCTTGAGAAACCGGGTGTCCCCCGGTCCGAAAATACCCGCCGGTCTGAAGACCACAACCCCCAGCCCCTTTTTGACATAGCTCAGCGCCAGCTTTTCGCCGTCCAGTTTGCTCTGCTGGTAATGATCCCCTGGGCGGAAAGGAGCAGTCTCATCCGCCGGGGGGTGTTCGATTTCACCATGCACCCCTACGGTGCTGCAGTGAACAAACCGCCTGACATGATATCTTAATGAGGCATCCAAAAGCTTTCTCGTCCCTTCGACGTTGACATCCCAGAAATACTTTTTGGCAACGCCTTCAACTCGGAATGCAGCAGCAATGTGATAGACGACGTCCACCCCCCTGGCAGCAGCATCAATTCCGGAGCCGTTCGCAAGGTCGCCAAAAGCAATCTCACATCCGCTTTTTTCCAAATCCTCGTACCGGCTCCCTTTCCTCACCAATGCCCTCACTTCATAACCTTTTTCGAGGAGCTTTAAAGACAGGTTTCTCCCTGTAAAGCCTGTTCCGCCGGTGACGAGAATCTTTTCAGACATAGGTGTAATCACAAGGTTTCAGGTCAGGGGTGCTGCACTATGTCGCAGGCATGAACCGTTCTTTCCAGAGTTGAAACAACATCAAAGACCAGAGCCTGTGGCTGTGGTTTTCCTCGTTCTGAATGTGCTCTTTCATTAATGTATCCACATAACCTGGATTGAAAATCCCCTGTCGTGCAAGCCTGTCGTGGGAAAGCAGGTCCGTCATCATGGGTCGGAGTGGACCTTTGAGCCAGTTTTTGATGGGGATACTGAATCCCTGCTTGGGACGATTGACAATATTTCCGGGCAGTAAACGCCGTGCCATTCTCTTCAGGAGGTATTTTGTCTTAAAATTCCTGATCTTCAACTCCTGTGGAACGGAGAGGGCGAACTCGACCACTCGATGATCCAGGAACGGAACCCTGACCTCCAACGACGCGGCCATACTCATTCTGTCCACCTTTACCAGGATATCGTCCACCAGGTAGGTTTTTATGTCCAGAAACATGGAGCGGTTGAGTCCGTTCAACCGGTTGCCGTTGAGATAATTCTCAATGAAGTCAAAGGTGTCATCTGTGCTGATTCCACGGCTTATTTCGGCACAAAAAACGTCGCCGTTCCGTTCAGGGTTCATGTGAATCATCCAGCGAAAGTGTTCATACCTTTCCGCATAACAGGCCCCCTCCACGAATCGTTTGACCTTGTTGATGATCCCTTTCTTCCGGCTTGTGGGTGAAAGCATTTTCACCAGGGGTACGACAAAACGCTCTCGTGCAGCGGAGGGCATTTTGGAATAATATCCATACACCTTCTGGGCCACATAGGTATCATACCCCCCGAACAGTTCGTCTCCGCCGTCGCCGGACAAAATCACTTTGACTTTTTCCCGGGCCATTTTTGAGACCAGATAGGTCGGGAAAACAGAGAAATCTCCGATCGGATCGTCGAGATGATCCACAATTTCCTCAATCAGTTCGATGGCAGAGGGGTTCAAGACACGTTCGGTATGATCGGTGTCAAACCTTTCGGCGACCCGGCGGGCATAGTTCAGTTCATTGTAGCTCTGGTTTTCAAAACCTATGGAAAAGGTTCTCACCCTGCTGTCAAGAAGCTCGCTCATTAAACCCACGACCGATCCGGAATCAATCCCTCCGCTCAAGAAAGCGCCAAAAGGCACATCCGATCTGAGCCTTAGTCGAACCGCATCCTTAAGCAACGAATAAAGCTCCTCGGCCGCCTCGTTCTCAGATCGTTTTTTCTCCTCAACCTCTTCAGGATGCCAGTAGTGGTGGAGCGTGACACCGCCACTGTTGGCCAGCATAAAGTAACCCGGCGGCATCTTCTTTATATTGTCGAACAACGTACGCGGGAAGGGGATGAACTCGAACGTGATAAATTGCGACAACGCCTGGAGGTCCAGCTTGGCGTGAAGATCCTTTTCTTCCAGGATCGCTTTCAATTCGGAGGCGAATATCAATCTTGCCCCGTCGGTAAAATAATAGAAGGGCTTAATACCCAGGCGGTCACGGGCGCAGAAGAGCTCCCGCTTTTCCTGATCCCAAATTGCAAACGCAAACATTCCGATCAGATGAGCAAGGCATTCTGTGGAATACTCCTCATAGAGATGCAGGATGACCTCTGTATCGGAGTCGGTCCTGAACTGATGGCCTCTGCTCACCAATTCACTCTTCAACTCCCTGTAGTTGTAAATTTCCCCGTTAAAAACGATCTGCAGACGTCCATCCTCATTGGACATGGGCTGTTTTCCTGTTTGGAGGTCGATAATACTCAAGCGCCTCATTCCGATTCCGATATTTTCTCCGATGTAGACGCCCATATCGTCAGGTCCACGGTGAATAATGGTTCGGCACATCCTGTCGATGATGCTCGAGTCTACAGGTTGTCCATCCAACCGCAGGTATCCCACAATGCCGCACATAATCGCTCTGTCTTATGGCTTTGCAATAAGGAGAAGGTTCAATGATGCCTCTCAGTTTAGAGGAGGGTATAGGGCTTTTGTCTCTTCAATTTCTTTTTGAATTCTTCTGTCGTCCCATCGCAACTCACCCCCCATGACTTCGGCGGCAGCTCTTAATGCAGCGTCACCGGGGTTGCCGGCGGATCCCAAATCGGTACGCCGCAGAACAACATCCGACAGCTTCAGCGCCATCTCCTTTCGGACACCGTTTAGGATTTCAGCCTTGAGCACTTCCGCTGATCCAGGAACCGTTTCGCCAAGGAAGGGATCTGCTTTGGTATAACTCAGGATATCCTTGTATTTTGAGCCGTAGTTGTAGACGAGGTGACGGGTAATCGGTTCATTGAATGCCGAGGTTCGCAAGGATTCCTTGAGGAAGTCTTCAAAGCGATCGATGTCCCCACCGTACACCGGTGTATCCTGTGTGCGGCACATGGGGGGGGTCCTGCCGAGCTTCTTTAAGACCAGGGTAATGATATTGTTTGCGACATCCCGGTGCGTCGTATATTTCACACCGACCACGGTGATCAGGCCATCGGTCTTGTCATCATGGATATGGTCATGGATCCGGAACCTTTTCTCCAGCTTGACCTCTCCCGTTTTAACGTTCGCTCCGGCCATGGGAAGAAGGCCTTTATGAATAAAACTGACCTCCTCTCGTTTGATGTCGGCGCTCGGGTAGGCCCGATTGACCGAGTCGAGAAAGCTTTCGACCTGCATATTGTCCGGAAAGAAGTCATCCGGATTGCCATCGTATATCCGGTGATCCGTTCCAATGATGGTGGTGTCTCGCCAAGGAACAAAGAACAGTATCCGGTTCCCTCTGTAGACGGGTCCTCCTTCTTGTCTGTAAACGTAGGGTCCGGGAAGGCCGGCTGCGTGTGACCCCAGAAGTTTTCTCCTTACAACAATATTCATTGCCGAGGAGGGCAGGAACCTTCTCCCCGAGTTCTTTTTGGGCGCCTTCCGCAGGACCTCGTCAACCCATGGGCCGCAGGCATTGATCACGATCTTGGCTCTGATGTCAAAAATCTCTCCCGTAAAGCAGTCCTTGGCCTGAATGCCGGCGACTTTTTGTGCATCCCCTAAAAACGCGGTACATTCAACATAATTGGCAGCGTCGGCTCCGGCATCGGCCGCAGACAATAGATAAGACAGTCCTAAGCGTTCCGTATTGTAACATTGGCAGTCATGCCATACGACTCCTCCGCTGAAATTATGAACATCATATCCAGGAACATATTCCTTCAGTTTTTCTGGGGGGATCAAACGGCCTCTCGGCAAATATTGATGAGGGTCGTTCGATTTGTTGCGATCGAACCCGATCAGATCGTTTGCTAATGAAGCCGCCCACATGGCGAATCTGCCCTTGAGTGCATGGCCGTACGTCGGCATGACAACAGGCAAAGGATGAATCAAATGAGGAGCAATCCTCATCAGTGCCGTACGCTCGTGAATGGATTCCCGCATCCTCTTGAAGTCCAAATGCTGCAGGTATCGGAGACCGCCATGAATGACTTTCATGCTATTCGATGACGTGGCGTTCATAAAATCACCTTTATCAATCAAAGCTACTTTCAGGCCGCGAAGTACGGCATCCCATGCCGTATTGAGGCCGTAAATGCCCGAACCGAGAATCACAACATCATATTCGGTATTTGAAAGTTTGTTCAGGTCTCTTTTCATCGGATGCCTTATAAGAAACACCCTCGGTATTTTGTATACCGGCTTATCTGAGAAAGGGTCACCGTAAATTTTCGGTTGCCTGGAGTTTATTCTGACTTTTTCTTTTCAATATTTGCATGGAGAGCTGGTTTTGAAAAAACCGAAAAGGCCTTTCAAACTCTCCGTATGAGTGTATGGGCGTTGCCGGGTTGAGGAGCAGATGTTTTAATTCTTTTGCCGGGTGTTGCAGGTCAAGGGATCCTTGCATTGAGAAGCCGAAACTGCCTGGCCGAAGGCATTCGGTTTCAAAAGGCAATGGATCGCTTCCCGGCAAGACTCGTATCCCCTTTTTCTCCGCCAGGATAAAATGAGAGGGATGGCGCCAGAATCTCGGACGCCCGCCATTATCCCCCAGGAACAGGCAGGGGTCGCCATTTTCTTCCAGGATCTTTCTCAATATCCGCCCGCGACGTCCGAGCCATTTGCCCGCACCCCATGGAATGACCGGGATCGCGCCGGCCTCCTTGACGGTTTGAAGCGTCTCGGCAAGGGGTTCCCCCGATTTCAAGCCGTCTTCGGCGCCCAAGGCCAAAACTTCGAGGTTTTCGGCTGTCACGATCTGACGCCCCGCTATCAGGAAAATACCTTGTTTGCCGTTATGCCTTCCTAAAATCGAAATGTTTTCTTTTGTCCGATGGAAGGTCCAGCTCCGAACTGGATCTCTCTTTTGCCTCTGCCCGCCTTCAACCAGACGAGCGATGCGTTGAAAGCCGTTTTCCCTTTTGCCTTCCGTGAAGAACAAAACGGCCATGAACTTGCTATGACATCCAAGTTTCTCTGCTGCGGTCTGGAAATTCGAGAGCGCGGAATCAAGAAAGACCGTCAGGTCAAAGCAATCATAGAAATGAACGTGGGCATCGACTAATATCATTTAAAAACTGTTTCAACGGGACGCGATCCAGGTTGACATTTCACGCGCCCATGGGAAAGGCTTTATGTTTTAACCCTTCCGATGACCCTCTCCAGCCTCTGCTTATATATTTCTTCACCATATTTATTACTATAACATTCATAGGCGTTCGTTGCTCGCCTTCTGGCTTCTTCTTCGTTTTCGAGACATTCAAGAATACCTCCGGCAAAATCATGCGGATTAGGATCTCGCAAGAAGGCACATTCCCCGTCAAGCTCCTGGGTATGGGTCCTGAGGCTCGTGGCGACAATCGGCACACGGCTCGCCATGTACTCGTAAATTTTAAGCGGGGTGTTCGTTCCCTTCAGCCTGGGAGATACCAGCACGTCAGCCTCTTTAATAAATTCCCTTACAGGGTTTACGTCAAGTCGGCCCGTAAACAGAACATGGTCAGAGATCCCGAGTTCTTCCGCCTTCCTGCGCATTTCAAGGACCTGTTCTGAAGTCCCCCCTAAAAAGATAAAGACGAGATCTTTCCTTTCTCTTAATACGATTCCAATGCTTTCCAAATACATCTCCAAACCCTGGTAGGGCTCGAAGGTACCCGCATATAAAACAACCTTTTTCCCGGCCGTATTGATAAGATTCTTTAGATTTGCATTGTAAGGGCTGTTTTTGAATGCAATCGGGGAGAACAATGTGTTTTGAATCAGCTCATTCTTGCCGGCAAACCCAAATTTCTCTACCTGCAGTTCGAGTTCCTTGCAGATCGTAATGATGGCGCTCGCTCTGGCGATGGAAAGCCTTTCCAGATATTCAAAAATACTGATGAGCGGTTTAAGTTTCGCAAAATTGAAATTTTCCAACTGTTGCGGAAGGCTTGAATGCATATCATAGATGTACCTGGTGCCGAAAATTCGATTTAATAGCAGACAAAAAAAGACGGCCTCTTCGTGTGCATGAACAATTTCATACTTGTTTCTATGAAGCAGAAGCAGCGCTTTCAAAAAGAGAGGAATATCCAACATTAGTTTCACGATCGACGGGCCGATTCTGATGTCGTAAACAAAAGGAAGCCGTGGACTCCTGATAATGTTCACCCGCTCTATGTCAACATCCTCACCGATCGGATAAGTCAGCAGATCTATCTCATGACCTAAATCCGAAAGAGCTTTTGCCCGGTAGTATACACTCAGGGGTGTTCCCCGAGGAGTAAAAAAAGGCTGAGGCACAATCATCAAGATCTTCATGTTTACTCTATCATCTCTTTCACGTTAAAGTGTTTCCCTTTTTTGCTGTGGGTATAAATGATAATCTCTCCTATAAAGCCGATCGCAAAGATCTGGATCCCGATGACGATAAGAAGGGAGGCCAGGAAGAGTGAAGGCTTGTCTCGAAGTGCAAAGCCTTGTGTAAAAAGGCGGTTGTATATGAGAAAGGCATTGATGGCGCCGCCAAAAAGGATGAGAATGGAACCGATGAGCCCGAAGAATCTCATGGGTCTGTATGTAAAACGTAGAAGGAAGAAAAGAGTGACAATATCAATCAGCCTGTACAGGTATGTAGATATCTTATAGACCCTTAAGCATGTGTCCTCCTTCCTTTGCTTGACGACTAACTCTTTGACCCGAAGGCCTTGGTGCTCCGCCAGAATCGGGATAAATCGGTGAAGGTCTCCGTACACATCAAAGGCTTCAGCTACCTCTCGCCTCATCGCCCTTAAGCCGCAGGAGATATCCCCGAATTTTGTTCCCGTAAAAAACCTCAGAATTTTATGGAACAGGAAGGTCTGAACCCTGTTAAAGAACGCGTCGTTCTCTCTCGATCTCCGGCATATCACCATGTCACATTCGTTGTTGTTTAATGCATCGTAGAGCCTTTTTGTCTCCTCCGGTTCAACCTGCAAATAGGAAGAAAGAGTGAAAACATACCGACCTTTGGCATTCTGAAAACCTACGGAAAGCGCATTCGATTCACCGAAGGTTCTGGGGAATATTATTAACTGTATGTTTGGGTTCTTACGGGAAAGTTGTCTGATCTCGTCATAGGCATTTTTCATGCGGGCATCAATAATAAATATAAACTCAAAACTTTTTTTTATCTTTGATAGTTCCTCATAATACAGGAGAAAGAGCCTCTCAAGGTTATCGCTTCTTTCAACGACTGGAACGATCACCGATATTTCAGTATCCTGCTTCACGATCCCTTCAGATCCCACAGCGATTTTCACTTCTGTATCCATGATACGTCTCCTAATATCTTGTTCTGCTTATAGTCTCCGGTTTTAATAACCAACTCCATGAGGTAACCGAATGACACGAGGCTGAAAGCCAGGAAAATGAAAAGGATGCCGGACCCCAGAGTGACGATGGCGTGATCCGGAACCAGCGATGGATTCAAGAAATCATAATAATAAAATCCCAGGAAGGTCGTGCCTAAAAACCAGAAGGGAATGCTGGACAGCCCAAACAAGGTCATCGGCTTGGAGGAAAAATCCACAAGTAATTTGATCTTGATAAGATCAAGCAGCACCTTCCATGTCCTTGAGAGTCCGTATTTGCTCTTCCCGGCGACACGGGGCTTGTGTGATACAGGGACTTCTGTAATACGTGACCCGATGGACGCGGCAACAATGGGAATAAACCTGTGCATCTCAGAGTACAGATGGATATGTTTTATAATATCCCGCCTGTATCCCTTCAGCGAGCACCCAAGATCCCGGATCTTCACCTTGGTCACATAAGCGATCAGGGCGTTGGCCAGCGCCGAGGGTATTCTCCGCAGGAAAAGGTTATCCTTTCTTATCTGCCGCCAACCGCAGACAACGTGGTACCCGGACCGGACCGCCATGAGGATACGAATGATATCTGCGGGGTCATTTTGCAGATCCCCATCCATGGTCACGAGAACCTCCCCCCGGGCTGCTTCAAAGCCGGCAGCCATGGCTTCGCTTTGCCCGTAGTTCCTGTTGAAGATGATCACTTTGAGCTCAGGAGCGGCCTTCTTGATTTCTTTTATGGCTTCCGTGGTGCCGTCGGTTGAGCCGTCATCCACGAAGATGACCTCATAGGTCAGAGAGAGTTTCTGAAGCTCTCTCTTTATTCTCCGATAAAGTTCGTCCACGTTTTCTTTTTCGTTATATAAAGGAACGATAACGGACAGATCCATCACGGCCGCCTTTCCCAGAAAAATATTTTGATACGAACACCCTTCACTCTTTAGATCCCCTTTGGCTCTGAATAAGCCTTATTTATTCTTCCTGAAAGATTCCCTAAGTATGCTGATCTTATCATCAGCAGGCGTGTAAAAATTCGGCAAGGTCTTTAAAGGGACCCGTATTTCCGAGCCGATGATGGGCAATCTGATATGAATGTCTTCACGCGTCTCTGGAATATCTCCATTCATCCTGTAGATCAAAATCATTTTATTCTTGTTCGCACTGTCTTCATTATATAACTTTATTTTTTTCTCCAGTGTAAAATGATCGGATTCCAACGCCTGCCTCAGCATCTTATAGGCATTGATATTAAAGTCCGATTCCTCTTCGATCACAAAATACCTGGTCCCGTACGCCTCTAAGAGTTTATAGGTATCATCCATGTTTTTCGCGTACTCGACCAGCAGATACTTTGAAAACACGGAAGACGAAGCAAGGAGCTTGTCCCCGCGGAAGATAATCATTCTTCTTTCCTTGTCCAATTTCCTGATGTAGAAAACAAAATTGCCGTTTCCTAATCCGCTCCCTTGGAAGAAAACCCTTGGTTCACCCTTGTCCACGATATATCGGGCCGCTTCTTCATAACCTTGAACCAGGGGGATCCTGGTCTGAATGGCCAAGACGAATTGATAGACGCACAACATCATGAGTAACAAGGGCGCAACAGGTATTTTCTTTATCTTCCAGGAAATTTCATTGAGTATGAGCGCTGCAAAAAGGGCGTAGGGAGGGAGCCAGAAATAGATATACCTTGAATCCTTGACTCTAAGATAACTGAACGTAAGGTAAAACCCGAAAATCCAGGCAATGAAAAGAACCGCCGCCTTATAGTCTTTTCTTATAAAAATAAGAAAAATTGAAAGAAAGCAAAGCATCATCGTGGGGATGGTAAACGCCTCGGACAGGGCCGCAAAGTTCCGTCGGAATACGTCATTTTCAACATGTCTCAATGATATCTTTATCCATGGACCCGGCTTCATAAAATTCATAAGGGCGATAGGGAAGAAAATATTTCGCCAATCCGGCTTTCTGCATCCCTTGTTTTACTTTTTGAATCGTTTGTTTCTTTATGTCATGGATCCTGTTTCCATTCTCGTTGTCCGGGTTTGTTTCATACGTTTTGTCTTTCGCATGAAATCGAATCTGAAGGTAAGGCGGATATTTTATGAACTGCACAGGTTTGGGTTGCCTGCGCCGGTCGAGTTTCTCCAAATTTGTGTCCATGGCGGTCCACCATCCTCTGGGGAGATATCGTTCGTCTTTTACCTTTCGTAAAATTCTGGTGAGCGCATCTTCAAGATTTTCTCGAAGCCGGTTTTTCGTCATGCAGGACTCGATCCCGACCCCCACGCCGCAGCTCCCCAAGACAGGCTCCACCAGGGGATAAACACCTCCCCGTTCTAAAGGGGTGATCAGCAGTTCAACAGGAGCATGCATCATGTATTCATAACTTTGCGCTGTCAGGACCAATCCGCATCTTAATTTGGACATGATAAAGAGATCCATGAGGTTATAAAAATTCGCAATCTCCCGGATCATCCCGCTCCAGAACATTAAAGATATTAAAATCCTTCCTTCACGCGCAAATTGTCTCAGCTCTTCGTCGCTGTATTCCGGGCCATAAAAACCTTCCTGGTTTTGATCCGTCTGCCACGTATATTCAACATGCTTTGATGATTGGAAAGGCGGGCGGCAGGGATCGATCACTTGCAGACATTGGTTTAATTTCGACAACTCAAAGAAGTCCTGATCACCGTACTGGCGGCCGTAAACGACGTTTCCTCTCGAGGCAATGAGATCTCCTAATTCGGAAAGGATCTTTTCCTGCGGGACACTATAGACGGCGATCAGATCCTCTTCACATGCCGTGGGCAGCCAGTGAGAGATGAGCGTCGGATCTCCAAGGATCCATCCCCTGGTTTTGTCGATCCAGCGTTTAGCCGACCGTCCGGTCACGCTCAGATAATCATCAGTCGTGTTCAACTGATCGACCACTTCAACCTCATACCCTCTTTGCTTCAACCGGGCGATAACATTCTTGTCCACATAGAAACAGAGGATCCTGCTCCCCTCCTGATAAAGGTCAGCCAGATCTTCATGAGGAACAGAGTCGGGCACCCCTATGGCCCGGCGATAGTAAATCTCCGGATAGAGATAAGCCTCCAAGCCGGACAATGCCCTTTCAAATTGCGATCCGATCATCACAATATCGCGGGGGAGAGGCGTATCCAAGGAATCAAACACTCTCTTGTAGAGATCATTGACGCGGTCCGAATGGGCCATGAGAGGGATTTTCAAATTCCGGATGGCTGAGAGAAAGATCGTCTCTTTAAAACAGACGATGAACACATCGAAGTTGAGAAGCAGGAAATAGAATTCTTCAAAATGCCGATCTGCGGGAACGGTTCCACCCGTGAGCTGTCCCTGTTTCAGCTCTCTTGCATCCCCTCCCCCAAAATGACCCCCCTGGTGATAGCTGTCATAGTAGTTATCAAAGAGGAGATTCTTATCCTTGCAAAGCCAGGCCAGCGTGGCGGCTATCGGGACATTTCCGGAATGACTTCCGTTTGAGAGGTATAAGAGTAATTTTTGTTTCATCCGGCTATAATCTTCTCAACTGTTTGTTCCACAGGTACTTGCAAGACCCCATGAAAAAACCCATCGTACTGTAAAAATAATATAGAAAATGTAAAGGGATGACCTTCAAGGCGAACAGGAGCCCCTTCTTTTTCCAAAAAAATACGTAGACATCATAATTGATAAGGATCACCATCCATAGGAGGACCGGAATGGCCCACGTGAACCACACTGAGGTTGCCGCCATAAGAACGGACACGATCAGAAGGATGAGAAGTATCCCGCTGAGTTTGTGTTTGGCTTTAAAATTCAAGTCATTTGTGAACTGCCTATTGCTCAACATCAAGATCGTCCAGGGCACGGCCCTGTCGAAGAGGTCCGCTTTTAATAAGCTCAAGAATGAATAATGCTTGAGATGATTGACGAGGAGCCCTTTATCGAGGCGAATCTTGTATTTTTTGGCTCTTAACGCGTATCCAAGTTGGATATCCTCCATCATCCGGCAGTTTTCATCGAAGGTCCCGATTTCCATAAAGATCTCTCTTTTGATCGCCCCGCATCCGCTCCAGAAGGTTGATGCATCTTCAAACGAGGTTTGGTGAATATAGTGATGGAAAAGATTCCTGTACTGCGATAAAAAGTTCGGGCTCCCCGGCCGGTCATCATAGGAGCCGAAGACAGCCGAGACATCCGGATGATCCCTGAAGGCTTTGACAATTCTATCCAGACAGTCCGGATATATCCGAACGTCCGCGTCCACAAAAAGAAGGAGGTCTCCTTTGGCAGCCTCCGCCCCCCGATTCCGTGCATGGGCGGCGCCTCCCTGCTTCTCGAGCCGGATGATCTTCGTGTCAAAGGATTCGGCCAGATCGATCGTACGGTCCGTGGAATGGTCATCAACGACAATGCACTCAAAATGCGGATATGAGGAATGAAAGACGCTCTCCAGACACCGATGCAATGTTTCACCGCCGTTGTAAACCGGGATGATGATGGAAATGAAATGATTTGTCATGACACTCACTGTTTTTGATCATTAAAAAATCTGAATTTCACAAGACCCGCCACTGAACCCATGAAATGAGACAACTCGATCATGATCAGGAATGGGAAGGCAATCATCATCTCTTTGATGCTCTTCTTGCCGAAAATCATTTCATCACGCAGAAGGCTCAGGGAAAAGATCAAAAATAAAACAAGAAAAAGGTACAAAAATAATTTATCCGCCGCGATAAATGGAATACAGCATAACGCCATAAAAAAAACCAGATGCCTCTTGAGCATGAACAATTTATTTTGCTTCTTTCGATACCAGATTGAGCTCACGCCCAAGAGATATTTCCTCTTCAAGAGTGAAATCAGAGTGCTTCTATGCTTATGTTTTACCTCTGCCTGAGGTCTGTAATAGATCTTGCAACCGCCACGAACTAAATAATCACATAAGAGAGCTTCCTCATAGCCGTATTTCATTTCATCATTGAACATGTATTTCTTCAGCACGGCTCCGTCAAAAGACATATTGCAGCCCACCATGTAGGTCACCAAACCTTCTTCGGAGGCGGCAAAATCGTGTCCCTTCTCCGAGAGTTCCCAGATATTGGTGACGTTTCTGGCTGATACACTTCCCCCTACTGCCTTGACATCCTCGTGGTCATATCCCTTGAGCAACTCCGAAATCCATCGGGAATCCGTTACACAATCCGCATCCGTAAAGGCGATGATGTCGCCGCTCGCGTGCCGAATTCCGGCATTCCTCGATCCGGCCACACCCAGGTTGGTTTCATTGCTTATAAATGTTATATCCATCTTACTCTGTGCCTGAAACTTCGACAGGAATTCCGCTGTGCCGTCGGTCGAGGCATCATTGACGACAATGACCTCTGTTGCCGGATAGTCCTGCTTCCTCAGAGACTCCAGGCACTCAGCAAGATCATCTTTTGCATTGTAGCTGCATACAATGATTGAGACTCTTTTCATTTAGACCACAGACGGATTTACTTTCGGCCTTGCGTAATTAGATCTTCCTTTTCTGTTGTTGCGCGGTCACCTATGCGAAGGGTCTTATACCATCGTGTCGGCTTCTGAGTTATATCCTGGTAAAGTGCCGTCAGACTGACAAGGATATCAACCGAAAACATGGAGAGTATTAACGGCAGACGAAGATAGATATTCATTCGTTCTCTTTCAAGGATCAGCGCAATCAGGATTTGAAACAAGGGAAGCCCCAGAAAGATCGGCCAAACCCAGTATGGGAATCGGTAAGAAGGCATAATAAAAAGACTTAACAAAGTCAAGACAAAGCCTGTGATGAAAAAAAGCCGATCCAGATATCCGAGTGAAACCAGGGTCTCTTCAATCCTGCGCGGCAAGGGCATGGATTTATCGCGAAGAATTCGGCGCCAATGAGTCCTGACCGTCTGGTTAAACCCTCTATTCCAGCGCAGGTGCTGAAGCATGTAACTCCGTACATTATGAGGTGCTTCGTGTTCACTGATGCTGGTCACGTCATATTTAACAATATAGCTGTGTTCATAAACACTGGCTGTTAGATCCATATCCTCGGTGAGGCTTTTTTCATTGAAACGGCCGATCCGATCCAGCAAGGCCCTTCTGATGCAAAAATTCGATCCCAGAATGCATGGCGCCAACCCCAGTTTGTCGCTTGCATACATAGTCACACGGTGATGTATAAGGCTTTCCAAATAAACATAACTGGAGATGATCGCATCATATTTGTTCCAGGGCCTGCAGCGTCCGCTGACCGCTCCGATTTCCCGGTTTGAAAAATGTCCGACAAGTCGGATCAGGGCATCGGGCCTGACCCGGTGATCGGCATCAACAAAATAGACGATTTCCCCCTTGGTAAATTTTGTAAGCGCCTCGTTCATTGCCGCCGCTTTGCCCCTTGCCAGAGCGCTCTTAGACCGTTGAAAGGCGTGGATATGAGAATATTCTTTCTCATACCTCTGCGCGATCTTCAGCGTGTGGTCTGACGACAGATCATCAATCACCACTATTTCCAGTTTGTCTCTCGGATAGTCCATCTTGAGCAGGGCATCGAGCGTTTCGGCAATGACGGTTTCTTCATTATGACAAGGAACAAGAATCGTTACAAAGGGCCGGAAGGCTTCCGGAATTATTGTCTCACAATCAATTCTTGTGAAGACTGCGGTCAGCGCAAAGAGAAAGCGCCTCAGTGAAAAAATGGATAGGACGAGAAGTACGAAAATCGTCAAACAATTTAGGATCAAAATGATCATCGTGAGAACTTATATGATGTGGGATATATCCATAAATTTTTTAGTTCCTGAAATTCACAAATTTGTTGTAGATCCACCCAATCACGGCGCCGCATAGGGTTCCAACCGTGAAGCCGTAAGCAAAACCAATGAGGCTCCCAAGGAATGAAACCCTATACCCGATAAAGAACTGACTCAGGAGCTGCAAGTGAGGCCCCACCACATATTCACCCGTGGGAGTGACATGGCCTCCCTTGATGACCAGCCAATTGGTCATCATAAAGATGGTAAGACCCAGGATGAGGCCGAGAACCAGTCCAAGAATTTTAACGTTGAGCACGAGGATGCCGCTGAATAATTTCTCTTCATCTGAAGATTTCATCTTTGCCATTTTTGCACCTCCTCGATGGGGTTCAACAGATCAGAAATGATCCAGAAAATCCTTGAAAGAGAGAAGCGCCGCCTTTCTTTTCGCCCTATAGATGAAGAAGGCCAGGGAGAGGTTTCGAAGGTAGGCAAACAACCATCCCGACAGGAAGGCCCAGACAAAGCTATAGGCGGCTCCGATGAAGGCTCCTTTCACCGTGACCGTATACCCGATGAAATACTGCCCCAGCAACTGGAGATTCGGACCGATCACTTCTCCACCCTTTATAACCAACCAGAGCGTGGCGATCAACATGAGCATGCCTGCAACGGATCCTATGGCTGTTGCAAAGCCTAATTTGTCCATTCTGGAAAAAGCCCGCACAATGGTTTCATCGGGGATCGCCTTCTTCTCTTCAAGATATTCCTGCTCTTCATTGACCTCCCATAAATTATGCTTGGCTCCAGAAAGATTTTCTACCGCCAGCATGGCCGTCAACATGGAGTGATCCTGATTGTTGTATTTATGCATCCCGTTGCGGCCCACAATCTGCAGGTTGCCGATCTGGTCGAGAAATTGACGGATGATCCGGAGGGACTCCTGATAATTGGAGTCATAAACAGGATAGGCCTTGGGCATCCGTACCACCTTGCCATCGACGACGTCTCTTGCCTCCACCAAACCCAGTTCCTCGACCTCCCTCTTTCCCAGCTCAATCAGTTCCTGATCGGACATGGACCACAACTCATCTCCTTCAAAGCAAAAATACTCAAGGCCCAGACAAGTCTTTTCACTGTCGGGAACCATGTAAGGGCTCCAATTCTTAAAATTCTGTATCCTGCCGAGTTTCACGCCCGGGTCGTGAATATAGATCCAGTTGTCCGGGAAGACGTCTCTCTTGTTGACAATAAGAGCCACCGTCAGAAAGTCCCTGTAATTCAGTTTGTCGGCTGCCCTGAGTACGGCCTCGGGAACCCGAGGCCGAAGTTTCTGGATCAGCTCCCTCATGGGCATACTGCTGATGAAGGCGTCTCCCCGGACCCGTTCCGTCCGGCCATCTACGCTGATCTCGACTGCATTCACCCTCTCCTTGTCCCACAGGATCCCTTCTACGTCCGCTCCTGTAAGAACCTTGGACCCTTTTTTTTGAACCATATCCGCCACGGTCTGCCACATCATCCCGGGGCCGTATTTGGGATAGTCAAAACGATCAATCAGTGTTTTAATCACGGCTTGTTTGCCTTCCCGTCCTTGTGAACTCATGATGGCGTTCCTGAGAGCGCTGATCAGGGAGAGACCTTTGATCCGTTGGGCCGCCCATTCAGCCCTGATTTCTCGACAGGAAATCCCCCACACTTTTTCGGTATAGGTCTTAAAAAAAGTTCTGTAAAGACGTTCACCAAAACGGTTGGAGACCCACTGGTCGAAGGTCTCCTCCTCCTTGGATGGGAAGGCATGAGCGTAAAGATAACTGGTAAAGATCAGAAAACTGTTCCAAACCCCCAGCCCTAACAGGGCGTTCATGGGACGGAGTGGGTAATAAAAAAATTTCTTGTTATAATAAATGCGTGAAAGCCTTTTCCGTTCAATAAAATCATCCCTGAGGACGTCCCTCCACATCTCGTCCACTTTTTTCACCTTCGTAAAAAAACGGTGCCCCCCCAAGTCAAAGTGGTAATCTTTATAGTTAACGGTCTTCGAGATTCCCCCGACAGCCTGGTCTTTTTCAAAGACCACGGATTCCACACCTTTTTTTGAGAGTTCATAGGCCGCGGTGAGGCCCGCCGGGCCACCGCCTATAATGACGACTTTACTGCTGTTCGATCTTTCCATGATATCCTGATTTTGCATGCTCACTCTGCGCGATTCGGCTGCCGCGTCCAGGAAACAGCGGAACTAAATAAAATGAAGCAGGATATAAACAACCGAAGATTGATAAAGGTCACTGTGGAATTGATGCTATGAACTGAGGATACATCGCCTGAATGAAGGAAACGATTCTCTTCCAGTCCTCCTCCGGCATGTTATCATGAAGGTTCGTTGAAATTCTAACAAGCGATCCGTCCGTCCTGTGTTTCCGAAAAGATGTCAAAATTAAATTCAAACGCTGGATAAACTCATCGGCGATGACCTTCTCCTGGGCCTGATACCAGTATGCAACCATCTGTTTTTCTGCGCCGTTTTGGATGATCATCCTGTTGATATAAATATCCCGGTCACGCAAGTGGATCGTAACAACTTCTTTGAGAACCGGATTCCAACCACTACCAGGATAGCAGTGAAGCGGAGAGTGGATCTGCGCTCTTGTTTTCTGGCTCTTATAGTATCCGACATAGAACCAGATCACCTCGCCATCTGGATGAACATAGGCGCGGTTCAATATTTCATCCGCGCCCATATTCTGAATAACGGCAGGTTCAAAAGGATAATCTTCTCCTACCCACTGATCTATTCGTTTTGGGAAAAGCGAGAGATCTTTTGCGAGAGGAATGAGTTCGGAACGGGTCAATGTCCGGCTATAAGGAATTGCCATAAGCAACAGAATGACGATGAGAAAAAATTGAAGATCTTTTTTTTTCATATGGATTGAGGGGTTTGTACCTTTTTAGGCGGCTGTCTGTTAAGCTTTCTGAGAATTTCATTCACTCCGAATATCAGGACGGTCGCTACAGTATACACAACCATGCCGGACGTGTCGTGCAGGAAACCATGAGCGGTTTCCGGCCCTTTGTAATAAGCCAGCATGGCTGTGATAATAATTCGAATGATATTGGAAATGATGGCGATAGGAATAATGGCCGTTACAAGGACGCTTCGGCACAAAAAAGTCCGTTGAGCTGTATAGGCGAAGACCAGACCAAAGGTAAAAAGAGACATGAGGGATCGTAGCCCGCTGCAGGCATCGGCAACCTCAAGGGTGGTATTGGAAAGGTATATGATATTCCCCTCATTGTGTACACTGATCCGAAGAAGATCGACAAAAAAAACGGCCCATTTCGTTGCAAAAAGCTTCATAGGGGAAGCCACTGCATAGTAAATGATATAAGGAAGGGGAATCATCAGCAGTAAATAAAACACCGGGAAAGAAAGAACCTTTGCCCCTCTCATTCCCAATAAGCTCATGAACACACCGAAAATCACCACGATCATGGAGGCGCGCATGGTGAAGCGTTCATTCCCAGCCATTCCGATAAGGCACAAAATAATACCCAGCAAAACAACAAACAGACCGGGACCATAAGGCTCAGGTTTGATCTCCTGGATCGTGTCTCTTTTCCACCAAACCAGAAAAGCTGTCAGAAATGGCACAAAAACACCATGTCCGTAATTCGGGTCCTGGTTCCAATCCTCCCATAAGGTTGGGAAAACCGGGGCGTAAAGGATGCCGATCAGCACGGCAATGATGAGGAGTTGGATCACAAATGTTCGATCATTCGACTTCGATTGGGATCTCATCTCTCTCCATCTCAAGCGTTCCATCTGCCATAGACACAGCTTCGCCCTCTGGATTACATGAATTCATATTATTAAGCAAAAGCCATGCCAAAATCAAATAGTCGATTTCACATGCTTAAGAAAATAAAAAGTATCCGGATAGACCTGATTCAATTCTATTCTAATGGATGGACTCTCTATCCTCATAGAGATCAAGAAATGACTTCCCGATACCATGAAATGGTATGGACAAGCCCCTGTTCTAAATCAAACTTAGGCCTGTACTTCAAATATTCCCCCGCATAGGAGATATCTGCTAAGGAATGCCGGATGTCTCCTTTTCTTTTTGACTTGAAAATAATTTTTGATTTTGATTTTGTAATTTCGATGATCTTCTTTGCAAGGTCCAGGATGCTGATGCGGGCGCCATAGGCAATATTAAAAGACCGGCCAGAGGCCTTGTCATTCATAAATCCTGCAATATTGGCCTCCACCACATCATCGATATAAGTAAAATCACGGGTTTGTTCGCCATCGCCTTCAATGCTCAGGTCTTCTCCTTTCAGAGCTGCCGTAATAAACTTGGGGATCACCGCCGCATAATCGGACTTTGGATCCTGTTTCCTGCCATAGACATTGAAATAACGGAGTCCAACCGTGTCAAGCCCATAGACCTGATGGAAGACCTTCAGGTATAATTCCTTGGTGACCTTGGAGACGGCGTAAGGGGATTGGGGGTTATAAGGCATGGTCTCCCGCTTGGGAAGCTCCGGCGTGTCTCCATAGACTGATGATGAAATGGCTACAACCACCTTTTTTACCCCATGGTCTATGGCGGCCTTGAGAACATTCAAGGTTCCGGTAACGTTGATTTCATTGGTGGCCAGAGGGTCCTCCACGCTGCGGGCTACACTGGGCCTCGCCGCTTGATGGGATATGACTTCTATCTCATGTTCCCGAATCAGATCTGCAAGATGATCCCGGTCCAGGATGGTTCCTTTAACAAACGTGAAGTTTGGATAGGAAGACAGCCCTTGCAGGTTTTCGATCCTGCCGGCGCTCAGGTCATCATAAACTATGACCTGATGTCCCTCAAAAACCAGCCGCTCTGCGAGATTGCTGCCGATAAAGCCGGCGCCTCCGGTGACAAGAATTTTCATTGATTTTCTCCGCAAAGTTAAAAAATGATAACTTATTGATTTCATTATTATACTAAATCTTATGGGGCTTGCCAATGAAAATAGTTTCAATCACCCATGACGTATCTTGATTGCACGGATGGTTTGTGTCATAATCTTCATATGAAAAAATCGACATTGCTCATCGTCGATGACGATGAAGGGATCCGAAAACAACTGAAATGGGCCTTAGAGGAAGATTATACGATATTCCTCGCATCAGACAAAGAGAGCGCATTGGAAATGATCTCGACTAACAAGCCGGATCTCGTTGCGCTTGATTTGGGACTTTCACCGCATATGAGCGGCGAAACCGATGATGAAGGTTTGGAAATCCTGCACAGGGTGGTCAAGCGGGATCCTTTAACTAAGATCATCATGATCACAGGGAACGAAAACAAGGAATACGCAATCAAAGCCATCCAAATGGGGGCGCATGATTACTATTTCAAGCCTATCGACGTGAAAGAGCTGCGCTTGATTATGAAACGGGCGGTCCACATCCAGGGCCTGGAGCGGGAAAATATCCGGCTCAGGGAAGAACTTGTTCAGAAGAAACAATTTGCCGGCATGGTGGGATGGTCTCCGGCCATGCAGGATGTTTACAAACAAATCGAAGGGGTGGCAAGCAGCAATGTAACGGTGCTGATAGAAGGCGAAAGCGGAACCGGAAAGGAACTGGCATCCAAGGCCATTTATGAAAAAAGCGATCGCGGCAAAGGGCCTTTTGTGGTGATCAACTGCGGAGCCATTCCAGAGAACCTGCTTGAATCCGAGCTTTTCGGCCATGAAAAAGGATCCTTTACCGGCGCAACGGGCACAAAGATCGGCAAGTTTGAACAGGCCGAAGGAGGGACCCTTTTCCTGGACGAGGTTGGTGAACTGCCCCTGTCTCTACAAGTCAAACTGCTTCGATTCCTTCAGGACCACCAGATAGAACGGGTGGGAGGCAAACAGCCGATCAAACTGGATGTCCGGGTCATCGCGGCAACCAACCGGGACTTGGAACAGGAAGTAGAGGCTGGAAGGTTCCGAAAGGATCTCTACTTCCGGCTGAATGTGGTCCGTATCCTCCTTCCTCTATTAAAAGATCGATTCGGAGATGCCCTTCTGCTCGCTTATCATTTTTTGGATCGGCACCGGTCATCACAAAAAAGGAAAATCACGGGTTTCACCCCTGAAGCCGAAAAGGCAATTCAAACCGCCGAATGGAAAGGAAATGTTCGTGAACTGGAGAACCGGATCCGAAAGGCATTAATCGTCACCCAAGGGCCTATGATCACGGAAAAAGATCTGGGGCTGGAAAATGACCAGGGAATCATCTCCTTTTCCCTGAAAGAGGCCCGGGAAGAGTTAGACAAAAAATATATCACCATGGCCCTGAAAAATTCAAAAGGAAACATCAGTAAGGCGTCGAGAGAACTTGGAATCAATCGAGTCACCCTCCATGATTTACTTAAGAAATATGCCATTTCAATGCCCACAGGTGATGATGATGAATAATCTCATTTAAAATGAGGTGTAGTGAATCTTTACAATCATAATTCGTTGATATCAAAGGAATAATAACTAATACAAGCAGTTTTTTAGAAATAAATGTCGGTTTACCTACAGTTTTCAAACTCGGCGCCCTATAAAAAAACTGGCCATCAAATTTCCTTTGAACTAAAAACATCGTGATTTCAAATAGTTAATTAAGCAAGACTCCGTTTGGCACATCATTTGCAATGGATATTTAACGATTGGTATTTTATACATTGATTTAATAATTTTGAAGGAGTTCTGGTTATGAGAAACGTTTGCTTGTTCATATTGACATTATGTGCTGGTATGATCTTTGCCGTATCCGATCTGCAGGCCTTCCCTGTTTTAGGATATGTAGACCCCGGATTCAGCAATGGGTATGACTTAGGCTCTTCCACCACAGGCACGGCTACTTACTATTTCAAAAACCTCCCGTCCACAATACCTGGAGGCTTAACCTTAAGCTCGTTGGTCCTGACCTTCGAGGGGGATGTTTTTGATCTAACTAACACAACCCCTATTGCTGGGACCCAGAACCCCGGTTGGATCTTCAAGCCTACTCTGAATCTGGGGTCATACGAGATTGAGATCCTGACCAGTCAACCTGGGATGGGTATTCCCGAAGGCGATCAACTCACATTTCAAGTCAACTTCACCCTTTTGGACGATGCGCTCACCTTGAATCCTCTATGGGACGAAGGCGGATATTGGCAACAGGCCTTTGGCGCAAAATACAAAACAGCGGCTGGTGCGGATGTTCAACTTCCCTTTGGCGGATCCACCAGTCCGATTCCCGAACCGGGAACCATGGTTCTCTTGGGGATCAGCGTCCTGAGTTTTGCCGGATATGCAAAGGCGCGTATGAAATAAAACCTGAACCTATTCACACCATTGTCCCAAGAGGACAGGTTTTAATCATATAGAAAAAAGCGCTCCCTCAAATGAGGGGGCGCTTTTTTCTTGATTTCTCATCAACACGGTGAGGACTATTTCATCTGTGAGAGGGTTTTTCTCGCCTCTTGAATCCCGGTAAACTCTTTCCCGCTCTTTACCGCCTCTTCAAGGTGACTCTTCCCTTTTTCCCGATCACCCAGTTTGAGATAAACCATGCCTATATGATAATGGACAATCGGCTCGTTCGGGCCTGCCGTCAGGGACGTTTTCAGGGTCTCGCCGGCGGCGGCATAGTCCCCCAGCTTGTATTGAATCCATCCGAGTGTGTCCAAATAGCCAGGCTCGTTCGGATCTTCTTCCGAGGCTTTCTCGGCAAGACGTTTGGCCTCTGCCAACCTCCCCTCCTTTTCCGCATAGAGCCAGGCAAGATTGTTCATGGCAGAAGCATTCTCCGGGTATAATGAAAGAACCTTCTCATACTGTCTGACGGCGAGATCTTTTTCGTCTTTGCGTTCATAAAGCAAGGCCAGGCCCATCAGGGCATCTTCGAGGTTCGCATCCTTCTTCAAAATCATATCGTAGGTTTCTCTTGCCTTGTCCAGACGGTCCGTGGTCATATAGAGCGAGGCAAGTCTGATATAGGCCGCCGGATCGGAAGGACTCTTTTGAAGGGCTTCCTGAAAATTCTTTTCCGCCTCAGGCCAATTCTTAAACATACTATAAAGGTCTCCCATGAGGATAAAGGCGCCGAACGCATCGGGAAATTTCTTTTGAATCTCACCGGCCGTCTTGAAGGCGCGATCGTAATCCCCCTTTTTTGCATAGGCAATCGCCATACTGGCCGGGATGTCAAACCTATCAGGTGAGAGCTTCCAGGCTGTTTCATAGTCATTCAGCGCTTTTTGGATGTCGCCGTTTGAAAAGAAGCTGAGACCTCGCTGATAATAGGCTTCATCCGTTTTGGGCATGAAGGCGACAACCCGATCCAGTGTCTGGATGGAGCCTGCGTAATTCCTTTTTGCCCGGAGAATCTTACCCTGCATGAGAAGGGCCTGAGGCAGGTCCGGGTGATTGACGATCACGGCCTGAACCTTTTCCTCGGCCCGGTCGACCTCTCCCTGTCTCAAGTATAATTCAGACAGGGGAAGAATCGCCTGCTCAAAGCCGGGGTCCTTGAGCAGGGCGTTTTCATATTCCGGGATGGCAAGTTTCTCCTTTCCCTGCACGGCGTACAGGCTTCCCAGATAAAAGTGGGGGGCCGCACTCTTCGGAATGGCCTTGATAGCCGCTGTATAGCATTCCACCGCCTCTTCAGGTTTGTTCAGCAAGACCAGATAACCCGCTTTTTTCAGGTAGGGTTCCAGATAATCCGGCTTGGCATGAATCGCCCGGTCAAAATATGCAATCGCCTTGTCCGCATTCTTTTCACCGGCATAACCGCTTGCCATGATATTGAGGATGGCAGGATCCTCCGGCCATTTTTTAAGAGCGGATTCCGCTTCTGCTATGGTCTTCGTGAAATCCTTTTTCCTAAGATAGCTCAGCATCAGCCGGATCCTGGTTCCAAGCTGTTCCGGATCGAGTCGCATCGCTGTCCGGTATTCTGAAACAGCCTTGTCGAGATCGCCGGAAACCTCGTAATAGCCGCCGATGTTCTCATGGGTCAGACGGGAATCAGGATCCAGGGCAAGCGCCTTCTTAAAGACATTCATGGCATCATCAAGACGTTTCATCTTCAGATAGGTTGTACCGAGCCTGTTCAGCGCAAGGGTATTCTCAGGACCGGACTTCAGCGCGGTTTCAAAATAATGCGAAGCATCATCCAGATAGTTCAAAGCAAGGGCGCTCTCACCGGCGATCATATTGGCTCCAAAGTGAACAGAAGAAATCTCAAGGGCCTGTTTGGCCATTGTAATAGCCTGTTGAAGTTGATTCTGATCATAATAGGTCTGCGCAAGGAGATAGTAAGGCATGACGAATTTCGGATTTTCATTGGTGACCAGGACAAGTTCCTTTTCGGCCTGATCATACTTCTTCAAACCGAGATAAGCCGCCCCCCTCAGGAGATGAGGCTCCATGGCTTTCGGATCTTGCGCAGGAACTTTCTCCACCTCTTTAAGGGCCTGCTCGAACTTGCCTTGTTTGATGAAGATTTCACTCAGCTTGAGACGGCCGGGTACAAGATCAGGATGCTTTGTCAGCGCTGAACGGATCTCTTCCTCAGCCCCCTGAATGTTCCCCTGTCCGCCATAAATCTCCGCAATCGTAAGATAGGGGCGTCCATCATCAGGGTCAAGCTTCTTGGCCTGTTCAAGAATGGGCAAGGCTTTTTCCATGTCCTTCAGCATAAAATATACAGTTCCCATGCTCACCAGCGCAGACTGAAAATTCGGGTTGAAATCAAGGGCCTTTTGAAGCAGGGTAAGGGCTCCTTGAAAATCTTTTTTCTCGGCGCGTATGTTACCGAGAATAAAATAGACCATGGGGTCATCTTTTCGAAGGGATAGACAGATCTCCGCTTCCTTGAGAGCCCTGCCCATATCCGCAAGATAGACCAAAGCTTCCGAGATCTTCAGATGCAGATCATAATCGTCCATCCCATATTTCCGGGCCAGCTCGTATTCACTGAGCGCCGCATTGTATTTCTGCTTTGCACCATATGCCTTTCCAAGAAGAAAATGCGCTTCAGCGGATTCAGGGGTTAATTTAACCAGATTATTAAATTCCACCAAAGCCCCGTTGGGGTTTTCCCGCTCCAGGTAGGATATCCCCTTTTCACGATGGCGCGTAATCTTCTCCTGCTGACTTTCACAACCGGAGAAAATGAATAAAGAAACAAAGGTCACGGCAAGCAACACACTATACTCAAGCGATCTTTTTAACATGGATCAGACCTCCTCATTCATGTGATGATTCCCGATCGGATTTTTTTTGACTATAACAACAGCATGATAACCTGTCAATGGTTTTCAATATGTTTTCCGGATGGTTGACAAAAGACGCGGTTATCAAGTAGGATAGCATTGGAAATTTTTTATAAGGATCGTCAGAAAATGAAAATGGTCAGATCCATTCAGGAAATGAAGCAAGCGGCGGCGTCACACCGGGCCGGAGGTGCGTCCATCGGCCTTGTCCCGACCATGGGGTACTTCCATGAAGGGCATCTCTCGCTGATGAGATCCGCACGCTCTGAAAATGACATGGTCGTAGTCAGCCTGTTCGTAAACCCGATACAATTCCGGCCGGGGGAGGACCTGGACCGTTATCCCAGGGATCTCAATAGAGATGCGGAACTGGCGCTGGGTGTAGGAGTGGATATCCTCTTTGTTCCGGAAACCGCCGATATCTACCCCAAGGGGTTTTGCGCGAAGATTTCAGTGGAGGGATTATCCGACAGGCTCTGTGGGGAAAGCAGGCCGGGACACTTTCAAGGCGTAGCCACGGTGGTGGCCAAACTGTTTCACATCGTACAGCCGCGCCGGGCATACTTCGGTCTCAAGGATTTTCAGCAAACAGCCGTGATCCGAAGAATGGTGGAAGATCTGAATTTCGACATAGAGATCATAACCTTGCCCACGGTCAGGGAAAGTGACGGCCTGGCCATGAGTTCCAGGAACAGCTATCTCTCTGCCGAGGAACGCGTCGCAGCTCGTTCTCTCAAAGAATCCCTGGATCTTGCCGTGCAGCGAATCAAGGAAGGTGAGCGAAGTGCGGACCGTATCCGAACGATCATCCGTGAACGGATCGCCAGGGAGAAACTCGCCCGCATGGATTATGTCTCGGTCAGCAGCCCCGAATCCTTGCAGGAGGTGTCTGTTATCGAGGGAGAGGTCCTGGTGGCGCTGGCGGTCTTTGTCGGCCGGACCCGGCTGATTGATAATGTTCTGGTTCATCCTTAGTGGTCCTGTTCGTAAATATGGTAACGTACCGAGAGGGTCGTAGGGCGGTCTCATCAAGGCGCGCGACTGAGGTGTACCCCTGTGGTACGCCGCAAGGAGCGGAACGCTGAAGAGACCGCCCTACGGCACTCGAATGCGACCGTATTTACGAATAGGGCCACTTAGAATCAGAGGATCCTTACTCCCATCTCAGAAAGCATCTCGGTGAGCTTCATCATGGGAAGACCAACCACGTTGGTATAGCAGCCTTGGATCCTTCGTACCAAGAGCATCCCCTTCCCCTGGATTCCGTAGGCGCCGGCCTTGTCCATGGGTTCACCGGTCGAGATGTAAGCCGAGATCTCCCGGTCGGTCATCTCTTTGAAGAAGACCCGCGTGGTCTCTTGGCCGGTCATCATCTTGCCGCTTTCTGCTTCGATCAGGACCAGCGCCGTGATGACCTCATGGGACCTTCCGGAAAGTCTGCGCAGCATTTGGAATGCATCTTCCGGATCCTTGGGCTTGCCGAGAATCTCCCCGTCCAAGACAACGATGGTATCCGCTCCGATGACGATCCCGGACGTAAGCCGGGAAGCCACGTCAGCCGCCTTTTCCCCGGCCAGGGTCCGTGCAACCTCAAGAGGCGATAAGCCGTCTTGATGCTCTTCCTCAACGGAGCTGGGAATCACCTCAAAACGCAGTCCCACCTCTGCGAGCAGATCTCGACGACGCGGAGACGCGGAAGCCAGGATCAGTCTTTTCATCAGTATCCTTTAATTGACAAACCAATAAATTTTCTTTCCCATTCACACACCGAGCTCTCAGAATAATAAAAGTGCGACATCAAATCAATGGATTTTCTTTTTTTTATTTTATGGGATGAATCTCATGGGGAAATATGTTATCTTTTCTTCAACGCATGATCCATATTACGGGTTGGCGCATGGGTCTTCAATCCTGCTCCATACCCTTTTTACAGGGACTATAAATTCATGCCTTTAATCAACGAAAAAAGGTTGGACGAACATATCCGTTCCGTGAAGGAACCGTATGAAAAGAGTTTAGAACGTTTGGTGGAAATCCCTACAGTCAGTTCCGACCCGGCATGCAAGCAAAATATCCGGAAGGCCGCGGTTTTGACGGCGGGAATCCTGAAATCGTTCGGCATTCATGCGGAAGTTTTATGGACACCCGGCCATCCTGTGGTGATCGGGACCATGGGTACGAATAAAAAACATCGGACGGTTCTTATTTATAACCATCTGGACGTGCAGCCTGCGGATCCATCGCAGTGGGACCAGGACCCATTCAAATTGACGATCCATGCCGGCCGATACGGCGGACGGGGCACGACCGACGACAAAGGCCCGGCCTTAACCGCCCTTTTTGCTGCAGCATACGCTCTGAAACAAGGGGTTCCCCTGAATTTCCGTTTTGTCTGGGAATTTGAAGAGGAGATCGGAAGCCCGAATTTTGAAAAAGCCATCCGATCAAGGAAAACCCTTCTCCAGGCCCATTCGATCATGGTTTCAGATACCGTCTGGGTCTTACGAAACAAACCCGCCATCCCATACGGCATCCGGGGACTCCTGACCGCAAGCCTTTTTCTTGAAACCGGCAGCCGGGATGTTCATTCAGGATTGGCCGGAGGCGCGGCCAGGAACCCCATCGGAGAGCTTTGCAGGCTGATCACAGCGTGTTATGATCCTGTGACGGGCCGAGTGAAGATCCCCGGATTTTATGACGACATGCTGCCTCCAGGCAAGAAAGAACGGCGAAACTTCGAGGGGGTCGGCTTCAGGATTTCCGGCTTCAAGAAGGCGCATGGATTAAAGAAGATCCGTTTTGAAAAGACCGCACAGGTTCTAAACGCCATCTGGTTGAGGCCGACCTTCGAGGTTCACGGCATTGCAGGCGGATACACCGGGAAAGGGATCAAGACCGTGATCCCTCAAAAGGCAGAGGCCAAAATCAGCATGAGGCTGGTCCCGGGACAAGACCCGGGAAAAATCTTCTCTCAGTTTCGAGCTTTCGTAAAGGGTGAGAATCCTGACATCCATGTCCGTCCTGAAGCCTTTCTCGATCCCTATCTTTCCCCCGCAGATGGAGAGCACCTTCAAGCGGCTTCTGATGCCATGCAATTCGGATTTCAGAAAAAACCCGCCTTGATCCGGGAAGGAGGATCCATCGGGGCCGTGGTGAACCTAAATAAAATTTTTAAAATCCCTGTTATTTTCTTAGGACTCTCTCTCCCGGAACACGGGTATCATGCGCCTAATGAATATTTTGAATGGACTCAGGTCACGGGAGGGATGCGAACCTTTGCACACTACTTTGAACGGATCAGCCGGATTATTTAGCTGAGGGATCCGGATCCTGAAAGAACCGGTTTATCCCTTCTCTCTTTTTTGCTCTTGAACCTTGAGCCGGATCAGTTTGATATAGTCCATCACCCCGGCGATTTCCCGGTCCGGAAGATCCTCAATGATCTGAATGAGTTCTTCTTTCTTCCGGCTGAGTCTCGTATAACCGGGGATGCTCTCATGAAGCGAGCCGGGGAGGGGTTGCGCGCCTTCTCTCAAATCAGCGAGTCTTCGGTAATCCTCTTCATCCAGATACCCGGTCAATGTGTACAGGTAGGTGTAGTCCAATTTTAACGGCAAGGCCAGCTTTCTTAGGACCTGCGGGGTTGGGCGTTTTCTTTTCTTGTGGATGATCAGGGAGATCTCGGCTCGGGTCACGCCTGACAGGATCTCAAGTTTACGGAGTGACATCTTCGGACTGCGTCGTATGGCCTCCTTGATGATATCTCCCAGATTTTTCATCGAGCAATTTTTTCCATTAAAATTCATTGATTTGATTTAAAAATTAAGGCTCTTCTCCCATGTAGTGGGTAAAAAGGGTTCGAGGATTCCAGGGTTCAAGGGTTCAAGTGAACCCCGTTAGAGAGACGAGCTCTCTAACGGGGTGAAATACTGAAACGCAAGCAAAATCTCCAGAGAAAAACACCGGCACCCTTAACCCCTAGTGTCGCGTCAACCTTGCAGTGCCTTTTGGTGTCACCCCCTCATCCTAACCTTCTCCCCATAGGGGAGAAGGGTTGTTTGAACGTCCTTCCCTTGGGGAGAGGACTGAGGTGAGAGGGAAAATGGGATACGTCATTTTACACGTGACACGACACGAGGACCCTCGGCCTTTTATGTTTTAGCACTTCACTTGACCCCTGGAATCCTTGACCCCTTGACCCCTTATGTTTTCACCCACTCTTTTGGAGATGATCCAAAATTAATATAACATTAAAGAAACTCACGGAATATGAAAACCCCAATAGATGAACAATAAATGGTTGACAATATAACTCCATAAAAGTATAATTGGATATATCCGGCCTGACATCGAATCATACTGTGCGCTTTTTGATTCTGTCAGAATCGAGGCGTACCGCCAGTTGCAGGAATACCTCAGCGCACAGTCTCATGGGCCTGAAGATTGAGAAGAAATTTCCAAGGCGGATATTTGAAAAACAAAGTCTGAATAAAGATCATTCATTGAGGCTGCGGTATGCATTCACCTCTCGGTTTTTGGTTGATATTGAATGATTATCTCGACGGCACAAAATCACAAAAAAGGCGCTCCCTTTCGAGGCTTGTGGAGGCGGTTTCAAAGATTCCTTCCGCCGCCTCGATGCTCATGGATATACTAAGACCCCTTTCTGAGGATCATATCTCGGAACTCCTGCTCTCGATCGCCCAAAGGCTGGACCTTGAGATCCACAAAGTGACATGGGATCGGGAAGATTTTCAAAACGTGATGATCAATACGATCCGGTTCTACTCATCTGCGAATCAACTCGTAAAAGCGCTGCGGGAAAAAAGAGACCCTCCGAATCTTCACAGGCCTGCCCGATCCGCCGAATCCCCTGATCTTAACGGACTCTGGTCCAGAGAAAAGATCCGCGAGGCGCTGATCCAAATCTATCTGGAGAAAAAATGCAGCCGCAAGGCCGCGGCTGAGTCTCTCCTGACAACGTCTGCAGATCTGCGTCTCAGGATCTTCCCGCGCTTTGGGATCATTGAGAAAGCGCTGCAAAGGAGATGGATCGAGGATGCCGTGCTCGAATGTCCGGAAAAAATCGGAGAGGCGGCAGAGAGGCTCGGCATGAGCAGCCAAACCTTGAGAAAGAAGCTTAAGAAATACGGAATCCAAAGGCCCTTGCCGCCTAAAAAGATCCTGCATAAATTGGTGGACCGGCTCCCTGTTGTCCAGTGGTTCGAGGAGATGCATCACGGCACCGCTGAAACCACGGCAAAAGATTACAAATTTCGAAAATATTGTCTTCTCTTTTTCGGCTGCGTGGACAGGCTTTTTAACAAGGAATTTCGAACGGAAGAAGAGAAAAAATATATCCTGCGGTCATTGAGGCAATCCGCGAGCAGGAACCGGCGCCGAATTCATATTCTCTACGATCAGCTTTTTGCCAGGCCGATCCCTTTCGATATCACAAAGGCTACGCGATACAAGTTCTGTAAAAGCATTCTCTATGAGATTTTTAAGTCACGATCTTCCGATGGAATGTTTGTGGATATCCTGCCGTCAGGAGATCCAAAGATGGATGAGATGATCTTATCACTTATGGTCTGGGCCCTGCGTCACTGGACCGAAAAGCCTATAAATTGGAAGGACTACCGCCGATGCGTCAGAACCGTACATCCTGTGCCGGATGTCCAAGAGAACCCTTCTCCTCTGCCGCGTCTTGCCTGAACGTATCCGGTTCGACCGGCTCACAGCCCTGAACTTGCCGAAGGGGCCGGTTTCTCTTAACGGCCCTATTTTTCAATACGGCGGCATTCAATCGCCATACACCTTATGGACGAACAGGACCCATTAGAAGGATTTACTTCTTCCGGTTTCTTCTCTTTGACGCCAGGGTCACCATATCGGATTTATTCCGATCCATTTTGGCCCTTTTCTTGGCTGTTTTAATCTTTCTCTTACGGGTCTTGGATGCCAACTCACCCTCCATCAGGTTTCAATCCCCTATCCATGTAGAATCCGAAAAGTTTTAAATTCTCCGGTATAGGGTTCTTCAGACATGTCAACATGGTTCACTTCGGCATAAGGAGGACCCTTCCGACACCATTTTGTAAACTCATAAAGGGTCTCTCCATCCCCTTCAGCCAGGACCTCCACGCTCCCATCGGCAAGATTCCTGACCCATCCTGTCAGGCTGCATCGAACGGCTTCCTCTTGTGTGCCGGCCCGGAAAAAGACTCCTTGAACCCTGCCATGAATAAGCAATCTTACTCGTTGTTTTTTTGCAGAAGCCATGATCATTTAAAAAAAGATCCTCGGAACTATTTCTTATTCTCAGTCTCAATCTTTTTTTCTTTCTCCGGGGTCACATCGATTTCATCTTCGCCTTTGGTGGCTTTTTTAAAATTCTTGATCCCTTTTCCTATGCTGGTCCCGATCTCAGGAAGCTTCCCTGCGCCGAAAAGAACCAATACGATGACAAGGATGATCAAGAGCTCCATCCATCCCAATCCGAACATATGTCGCTCCTTGGAGGCTGCTGCCCTCTTTAATGGGTTTCGGAAAACTCCAATTTCAGGGCCTGGTACTCGTCCGGTGTATTGATATTCCGAATTGAACGAAGTTCAGGGTCAAATCGGACCATCTCCTTTTCCGCAATATACCTCACATGAAGGGAACTCACCAACTCGTGCAGGCTCCGTCTCCCCTGCCTCAGATGCCGCTCCATGGCGGACAGGCAATCCTTTTTATAAACGGCATGCAACGGATGGATCCGGGATCCTGGCCCCCTTTTCTCATCATGGATGACCGGTATAACCGCATCATATCCATGGGCCAGATTCATCATATATTGAACCAAATCTCTTCGTATCAGGGGCATATCGCATGCCGCACAAAAATTTATTTCATCTTTGGCAGCCGCAACTCCTGTAAAAATTCCTGTGAGAGGCCCCCGCTCAGGCAGAAAATCCACCACCGTTCGTACAGGGAAGCCGGAATAAAGATCGGGTTCTCTGGTGACAATCATCAGTTCATTAAAGAGAGGAGCCAACGCCTCTATGACGGCCCATATGAACATTCTCCCCTTGCATGTCAGGAAGGCCTTGTTCCAGCCCATCCTTCTGTTTTCACCTCCGGAAAGAATGATGCCCGCCAAATGTTTTCTCCATCGTCAGAAACAGCCCTGCATGGGCGTTACTTCATCTCCCTCACCTTAAGAAGCGACGTGACTCCCTTCACTCCGCTCACACCCCTGGCAATGGTCATGGCCCTGTCGATCTCATCCTGGGAACGGACATAGCCGGAAAGGGTAACCTCCCCGAGGTTGGTATCCACATCGATATTCAAGGCGCGTATATATGGATCCTGCAAGAGTCTTGTCTTGATGGATGCAGTAATCAAGGAATCATCGAACGCCTCCGGTATGGTTTTCTGATCCGTCCCCATCTTATAACCTGCCGTAGCCGCGCCTCCGATTAAGAGGGCTTCGCAACCCATGGTGAGAAAGGAGATCAGTAAAATCAAGGCGGTCATATTTCTAAGTTTTACACGCATGCTCTCTCTCCCAAATCAGCAGGTTATATTGCAAACAGCACCCTTGCCGGTTCTGTGAAAGATAGCAATTTTCTTTATAATTGTCAATGCCATTTCAATGCTGCAGCGCCTCATCTCTTGACACCTCTTTCTCCCTCTGTTATTCTGAATCCGCTTTTTGAGGAGAAATATGAATCCCCTTGGGTTCGGCGTCATATTCGCGCTTCTTTCCGTGACCATCCCTTCTTATTCTGCCACGATCAACTGGGGTCCCTGGTCGGAAAATAAAGAAGCCCCTGTTATCGGAGAGGGATCGCCCTGTGATGAAAAAACAGAACCGGACGCCTGGAATCCTTTCGTTCGCTTCCTGGGCGGGGCTGTTCACGTTTTCCAGCAGTACATTTCTCCGGTTGACGGAGACCGGTGTTCCATGGCCCCGACGTGCTCACATTACAGTATCCAGGCCCTGCAAAAGCATGGAGCTTCCCTGGGGTTCATGATGAGTGCGGACCGGATCGTGCATGAATATGAAGAACAGCGGTTTGTCCCTGTTCTCCGGGATGGCATGAGATCCCGGTTTTACGATCCGATCGAGAATAATGATTTCTGGTTTGCCGAAGCGGTCCGTCACGACCCTCCTGAATCGCGCCGAACCGGGGAGTAGGTGATGGAACCGAAAACCCGTAAGTTCGTTTTTTCAGTCATCTTGATTCTTATCAGTTTTTATACGGTCCTCTCCGCCCATGCCGATCCTTCCGGTTCTCTCGAAGCAGACCGCCTCATCGCTTTTGCAGGGAGTCTCATGGAAGAAAAGGATTATTACCGGGCCATTACCGAATACAAACGGTTCTTGTCTTATTACCCGGATGATGAACGGGCCTCTCTATGCCTTCTAAATATCGCCATCGCCTATGAAAGCGGAGGAAAGACCGATCTGGCTGTGGAACAGTTTCAGCGGATTTATAAAAATTATCCTGGAACCCCCGTATCAGAAAGGGCTTACTATGAAATCGGGATTGCCTACTACACGGACGGACGATACGAAGATGCGGACAGGGCCTTTTCGGATTTTATAAAAAACTATCCGGACTCCACCCGCATGGATCCGGCGCGCCTATACCTGGGGTGGTCTCTCATTTACCTTGAGAAGCTTGATCGCGCCGCCGGTGTTTTTTCCGGCGTCAGCGAAAAGAGCCCCCAATATCCCGCTGCCCAAGCCTTATCCAAAGAGATGGCATCCGGCATGGCCCCTCCGGTCAAGTCTCCTCTTCTTGCAGGAATATTCTCCGCCGTCCTCCCCGGGGCCGGCCAGATCTATACGGGACGATGGACTGAAGGAATGACGTCATTCGTCCTGAACGGATCTTTTATCTGGGCCGCTTTTGAGCTCTTTGACCGGGGGAGCGAAGCAGCCGGAACGATTCTCGGATTTTTTGAGACCGGATGGTACACCGGAGGGATCTTCGGCGCCGTAAATGACGCACACAAATTCAACCGGAAGGCAAGGATGGATTTCATTCAGAATCTAAAAACCCGATTTCCATTGCTTGCTGTAAAAGAAGGCGCAGGCTTTTAAAAAGAAGCGGGTTCCCGGCCTCGGGTCTCTGTGATCAAGAGCGCCGGAATGGGATCATGCCGTGGCCTCGACAAAACCGCCGGCCGGAAGGCCGGACTTTTCGAGGACCGGGACCATGGGATAAAGTTCTTCCCTGCGGGTGACATAATCCCACTTTTGCGGATGGTCAAGAATCTGCTGGACCAGCCTGGCATTCAAGGCATGTCCGGACTTCACAGCATGGAAATGCCCGATGATCGGACATCCGACCAGGCTCAGATCTCCAATAGAATCGAGAATCTTATGACGGACAAACTCATCCGGATAACGAAGGCCTTCAGGATTCAAGATCCGATAGTCTCCGATCACGATGGCATTGTCAAGAGAACCACCCTTGGCGAATCCCATGGACTGAAGATATTCCACCTCTTTGAGGAAACCGAAGGTGCGGGCCCTGGCGATTTCACGAACAAAGGTATCTTCGCTTGCCCGGTAATAATAACGCTGTTTCTTCAGCATGGGGTGTTCAAAATCGATCTCATAGGTAATCTCCGTCAGATCCGAAGGATAGATCGCGGCAAAACGGTCTTCATCCTTGATCTCAATCGGCTCACGAATCTTAATGAATTTCTGCAAATGGCTTTGCCTTCGGATTCCGGCGGATGTCAAAAGATAAATATAGGATGCCGCGCTGCCATCCATGATGGGAACTTCCGAGGAGTCGAGTTGAATCACGGCATTGTCAATCCCGAGGCCGGCAAAGGCAGCCAAAAGATGTTCGGCCGTCTTGATCTGGATACGGTTTTTACCCAGCGTGGTATTCAGACGGGTATCCACGACATTCTTGGCGAGCGCCTGGATCTCCACCTCATCACGAATGTCGGTTCGTTTAAAAACAATGCCGGTATTTGCGTGAGCGGGAAGGATCTTGATCTGGACTTTCCGGCCGGAATGAAGACCCATACCGGAACATTCAATGGGTGAGGCGATGGTTCTCTGATATTTCAATCTCTTTCTCCTTTTAAAGACAAGTATGCATTTAAGTTTATAAATACTTGCAAGTTCTGTACCAAACAAGGCCTTAGGGGTTGATAATTTTTTTTACGAATAAAAACAATCGGTTATAAATCTTCTCAGGGCAATTGCCCTTACATAAAATTCGGGGTGATGTGGTAATTAAAACTCAATATCTTAAAAATACTGTGTCTTTTTTTGCACATACCTGAAACAAATCATGATGATGACAACACAGGTAGCGCTGACAAGCTGTCAGGATTACGAAGAAGCGGCCGTTGAAACATCCGTCCGGAACCTTCTTGATCTTTTGGGCGGGATCGGCGCTTTTGTGCATCCCGGAGATTCGGTGCTGATCAAGCCTAACCTTCTGGCTCCAAAACCGAGCGGGTCGGCCGTGAACACCCATCCGGCTGTGGTACGGGCCGTCTTAAAACAAGTCTTAAAGGCCGGAGGCCGGCCGGTCATCGGGGATAGTCCGGGGCTGGGAAGCGCGAAAAAAAATGCCGTACGTTGCGGAATAGACAAGATCGCCCGGGATCTTGAAGTTCCAATTATAGAGTTTAGAAAATCGGTCCTGGTGGGAAAGGCCGGTAAAAGTGGTTTCCCTCTTGAACTGGCGGAAGAGGCCCTGAACGCGAATGTCATCATCAATCTTCCCAAACTCAAAACCCACGGGCAGGTCCTGATGACTCTCGGTGTCAAAAACATGTTTGGATGCGTCATCGGGATACGAAAGGCCCAATGGCATTTAAAGGCGGGGGTCAACCGGGATGCGTTCGCAAAGATGCTCGTAGAAATCTATACCACCCTTTCCCCAGCGCTCACCTTGATGGATGGAATCGTAGGGATGGAGGGAAACGGTCCTGGAAGCGGCACTCCGAGGCCGATCGGCCTCTTGGCGGCTTCTGCCGATGCTGTCGCCCTTGATGCCGTCATCATGCATCTGATGGGAATGGATCCTCTCCGCCTCCCGACCCTCCGTTCTGCAAAAAAATTGGGCGTGGGCGAGGTTTCTCTCAACCGAATTGAGATCCTCGGAGAAAAGGCCGGAAAGATCGGCATACGGGATTTTAAATGGCCTGAATCGGCGGATCTGGAATGGAGGATCCCGGATTTTGTGATGAAGATGCTGAAGAGCAGCCTGAGCGCCTACCCGGAATCCGATCCCACTCTCTGCAAACAATGCGAGGTCTGTGTCAAGGCCTGCCCTCAGCAGGTCATCAAGATAGAAGGGGATCACCTGAGAATTGATACCCGACGCTGTATCCGATGCTTCTGCTGCCAGGAACTATGCCCGCATGGAGCCATGAAGACCCGTCAAGGATGGCTGTTGAAACGGATCAAAAAAAGATCCTTGTAAGTCTCGTTTGAGTCTTCCGGGTACTAAGTGGTCCTGTCCGTAAATATGGCAACGTACCGACTTGTACTCGGTTTACCGGTAGAGGGTTGTAGGGCGGTCTCATCCCCGCGCGGGACTGAGGTGTACCCACTGTGGTACGCCGCAAGGAGCGGAACGCAGATGAGGCCGCCCTACGGCACTCGAATGCGACCGTATTTACGAATAGGGCCGCTAAGCAGCCGTTGCGATCCGTGCCGAAGAAAGGATCAAGGAGATAAAGCGTCCTCTTGAGGACGCTAAAAAACGCATGCAATCAAATTTTATTTGACAATAACCACAATAAAGTTTATATTCCAAACTTGAGATTTTAACCCCATTTAACTACATCAAGGAGGAAAAGATATGCCGACTGCTGATAAGACACTGGACTGCAAAGGGTTAAATTGTCCTTTACCCGTTCTTCAAACCAAGAAGGCCATGGATGCCATGAACAGCGGCCAAATCCTGGAAATGTTGTCCACAGATCCCGGATCCAAAAACGATATCACCGCCTGGGCCAAAAGAACGGGAAATGCCTTGGTCGAGACGGTTGAGGAAAGCGGCGTTTTCAAATTCTATTTAAAGAAGTCATAAGCAAGATTCTCCCAGAGGTGTTTACTGAACCCCGTTCCACCAGACCCCCCGGCCTCGCTCCGCAAACCGGGTCGGGGAGGAGCGAGATGAACGGCAACAGGGTTCGCTGATCCTTCACACTGAGGACCCGGCAAAGCGTTATGATCCTCCTTCACTGATAAAGCTCCTGCAAGCGCCGGGAGGATGTCCTATCGCCTCGTTTTGGGAGCCGATATGAAAGAGCAGACAAAGCTCTTGATTATTCAGACCAGCGGTCTTAAAACACCTGAACGAATACCGGCAGGTTTTTTTATCGCAACCACCGCTGCGGCCATGAACATGGATGCGACCATTGTTTTTACGGTCAATGGGGCGACCATTGTTGAAAAAAAAGCCGCGGAGAAAATCACGGTCAAGGAGGGAGGGACCACGCTGAAATCATTTCTGGATCAGGCCATCGCGGCCGGCGTCAAATTAATGGTCTGCCATCAGAGTCTGGATCTCCATGACCTTGAACCGGACAACCTGATTGACGAGGTAGAGGAAATCATCGGAGCCGCCGCTCTTCTTGATATGACCCTGGAAGCGGATATTATCTTGACCTTTTAATAGCACACATCGGTTTTGCATGCCCTCTTATACAGGACAACATCACCCTTCATATCTTTATCTTTAAGGACAGTCTCTCCATGGCCCTTTCCGGTGATATCAAAACCATGCCGGTCACCGATCTTTTGCAATGGATCGAGGCCGCCACGCAGACCGGAATCGTTGAGTTTGTCCGCGAAGGAGAATGGAAGAAGGTCTTCTTTCAGTCGGGCCGGATCCTATTTGTTTCCTCGTCCAGGGAAAATGAAAAGATCGGACAGTTCTTGATCAGGAAGAAACGGATCCGTGCAGGAGATCTCGAACGCTGCCTGGAGGAAAATGAGCGGACTGGAAAGAAACTGACGGAAATTCTGGAGGAGTGCGGCCTGATCTCGCATCAAGAGCTTTATGAACAGGTCATCTTGCTGATCAAGGACAACCTCTTTGATTTGTTCCTCTGGGAAGGGGGGAGATTTGAATTCACGGACCGAAAACTCCCCACAAAGGTCAAAGGGCCCCTTGCCTTGAAGACCGGACGGATCCTTTTCGAGGTCCTCACAAAAATAGATGAAAAACGCCGAAACGGCATGGGAAAAATTCAAGATCAAGAAAAAAAGTCTCCCGGTCGGAAAAAACTGCGGGGGCGAATCGTTTTTAAAGTGGATAATAACAAGTTTCCCCTTCCTGGATCCTATGAAAAAACAGAAATCTCCGGATTTAAAAAAATTGCGGGTGAAGACGATCAGGAGACGGAAGGTTCGTGAACCCATTCAGTGGGAAGAGGCTATTTCTTCAAATTTTTCTCAATCATGGCGATGATCAGGTTCGGATCATAAGGCTTGAGCAGAAAGTCATCCGCGCCGGCGTCAAAACCTTTGTCTTCAAATTCCACCTGTCCTTTTGCCGTCAGCATAATCACAACGATGTCTTGGGTCGCTGGGTTCTTTTTGATCTCGGCACAAACCTCATAACCGTTTTTATTCGGCATGTTAATATCCAGAAACATCATATCCGGTTTTTCCTGCGCAACGAGTTTCAGCGCTTCATCCCCGTCATTGGCTGTGATACACTCGTATCCTTCCTTCTCGAGCATGAAGGCCAAAGACCTGGAGATGAAAAATTCATCATCTACGATCATGATTTTTACGTTTTTCTTCAAACCACTGTTTTGAAATTCCATGAAGTCCGCGCCTCGTCGTATCCGGATAAACGGATAAACTTTCCCTAACACTTTAATGTATTTTTAAAGGGATGTCAAACGGTTATTTAACGGCAACTTCATAGGGCTTGTTGCAGATGGATGACCTCAAAAAGGCTTCCACGACATCCGGAGCCAACTGGGTCCCGCTGCACCGCATGATCTCCCTCATGGCAGCCTCATGGCCCGGCCCCTTGCGGTAGGGCCTGTCCGATGTCATGGCATCATAAGTATCCGCTACAGCCAATATTCTGGCCGATAATGGAATCTCCTCCTCCCGAAGACCATCCGGGTACCCTTTCCCATCATATCGTTCATGGTGATGTTTCATCCCGGGTATGATTTCCTCCATCTCTTTGATGTTCTCGACGATCTTTACGCCGCAGACCGGATGGGTCTTCATAATCTCGAATTCTTCTCTGGTCAGCTTTCCCGGTTTGTTCAATATCGATTCCGGAATAGCGATCTTTCCAATATCATGAAGAATGGCGGCCAGCTCCAGAGTTTCCATCTCGTGTTCGGGAAGAAGCATCTGATCTGCAATGGCCTTACTGTAGATGGAAACATTCTTGGAATGGCTGTGGGTATAAGGATCCTTGGCATCCACCGCGGCTGCCAGGGCTATGATCGTATCTAAAAACAGGGTCTTCTGGTCCTCAATGAGCTTTGCATTGTCTACGGCAATGGCGGCCTGGTTACCGAGGGTATGAAGGAGTTCCACATCCTCATCGGAAAAATTTCCCGAAGAAATCTTGTTGACGACGGCAATCACGCCGATCGCTTCTCCTTTATGGAAGAAAGGAATGGCAAGAAGATTCCGTATGGGGACTACCCTCCCGTCTCTGAGAGGCAGATGTGTCAATGCGCCGGGTTTGTCCATTAAGAATTTTTTACCCGCTTTCAGAATGTCCGGAAAAGGAACGTGATTTTTCCATGCCCGGCTATTCCCGTTTTCCAAAAAAGAGAGGCGGCTTTGTTCTTGCGATCCGACCTCGGCGGCGATTTCCTTGTAGTATACGGCGGCATCCTCGGCATTCGTCATATTTTTTGCATAGAGGCAGATCTTTTCAAAGAGCTTATCCAGATCGAGTGTGGCATTGATGGCCAGGCTGATCTTGTTGATTTGATCGATGATCACCGCTCGTTTTTCCAGGTTCTCGTAGGTGGACATCAGTTCATGCAGCGTGATTTTCAACTCTTCCTCGGACTTTCTCAGCTTTTTCATGGACTGGGCATTCGCAATGGACACAGAGGCCTGGGCGGTCATCGCGCTGATCAGCTTGAGGTCATTCGACTTGAAGCATTCTTCAGTCGCCTTGTCCGACAAGTTCAGAACGCCGAGGAGCCGTTTTTCCTTCTGATCGTTTATGGTATAAAGCGGTATGGAAATAAAGGAGCCGGTCTTGTAAACGCCTTTTGAATAGATGGCAAGATCAGGGTGACGCTTGATATCATGCACGATCAGAGGGCTGCCGGTCTTCAGGATCTCGGCGCAGAGCGTGTCCGCGAGATCCAGGGTAAGCGACTGGAGTTCATCAGACACAAAACCGTATGAAGCTTCCGCCTGCAGATGCTTCCCATCCTCATCCAGAAGAAGCACCGAGCCTCTTTCAGCATGCGTGATGGCAACGGCCTGATCCAGGATAATGGATGAAACGCGCTTGATATCATAGATATCCCCAAGGGCTTCGGACAACCGATAAAGCATGTTCATGGTTTGATAATTTTCCAGAAGCTCCATGGAGAGGCTCTCTATCTCCGCTTGGGTCTGTAAATGCCCTTTTAGAACATCATACAATAATTGAAGGGCGTTCTCCAGATTTGCTGATTCTGAATCATCCTTTGAAAAACCTTTGATGATCAGGATGAGCGCGCTCCCTATCCGGACCTCCTTGGTTTTAAAGGCGCAGGCAGAGAGATCCTGCGAACAGGCAACGGCATTCAATAGCATCTCATGCGTCGGAACATGAAGGATTTGCAGGGGAATCCCTGATAGATGACCGACCTGGTCCAGCAGCGTCTTGATGCTTTGCCGGATCTTCGTGTTCCAGGGAATGATGGTCTCATTTTCTTGCATCATCACACCAGATAAAATATGCCGGGTTTTTTGTGAAAATCCATCCCTTCTATGGACAAGTCCATCAATCCATGGTCTTACAACAAGACAAAAATATGTTTTTCAACTTCATGGCTGTCGGTCAATCCCATAGATCTTAAGAATCGTATCGGTTATATGAATCCATACCTTTAGTAAAACCTTCGGAATCGGCTGACTCCGGATCTTAAAAATCAAAATCTTGTCCCTTTCAATCTTTTTTAACGGCATGGAAATCGGCAAATTTAAAGAGATCTCAAGATCATAATTTTTGTAACCCATTAAAAAATAAAGTCTCTTGACAAAACACATAAAACATTTTAAACTTTTTAATAAGATAACTACCGTTCACGGCCTTTCAAAAAAGGAGAGATCATGAAGATCGGTTCCAAGATGCTCATGCTTACTGTTCTCAGTCTATCTTTGTATCTCCTTTCCGGCAGAATCGGTTCGGCCGGAGCGGTTTCCGGTTCAGAAGGGGAGACGCATTCCGTCATCAAAGGGGACACCCTGTGGGACGTAACGGAAAAATATCTTGTAAACCCCTTTTTCTGGCCCAAAGTCTGGCAATACAATCCTCAAATTAAAAATCCTCACCTGATCTATCCCGGGGATCAGGTCCGAATTCCCAGCGCCGAAGAACTTAGGCGCATGGGAGCGGCTGAGCATCCTCAAACCACCACGGCCCAACCCTCACCGGAGAAAACCATTCCGGCCCAAGCCGTTCCGGCCCCAGCCGAACCGGCGATTGAAGGTCCGGTGGCCTACGTGGGAGGATACCTGGTGGAACGAGACCTTTTCGAATCGTCCGGGTTCATCCTCCCATCAGGAGAGAAAGCAGGAGAGGGGGTCATTGTCTCTACCTGGGAAGAGAAGGAAATGCTGACATACCGAGACGTGGTTCATCTGAGCCTGGGTTCACGGGATGGGGTCAAATATGGGGATCTCTTTCAGGCCGTCCATGTAGGGGAGGACGTGGTACACCCCGAAACCCGGTATAAGATGGGCAAACAGGTCACCGTACAAGGAATCTTAAAGATCACATCCCTACAGGAAAATCTATCCACGGCCAGGATCATCAAGGCCTACAATCCGATCATGGTCGGGGACATGGTCCGGGCGTATCATCCTCAGCCCTTGATCGGCCCGAACAATCTCAGTACCGAAGACAAGAGCATTCAAGGAGTCATTGTGCAGAATACCCTCGGCAAGTCCAATTTGGGGGTGCGGGACATGGTTTACCTCGATGTGGGAGCCGAAAATTCCGTGGCGCCCGGCGATCGGTTCATCATCTATCGTGCCGGGCCCCCGCCCCAGGTCAGTGCGAAGGATGCCGCTCTATCCGGGATCCAGGCCAAGGATTTTCCCGTGGATATTATGGGAGAACTGGTGGTTCTGAATGCCATGAAAAATACATCGACAGCCGTGATCGTGGAAGAGCTATACGAAATCAACCCGGGGGACCATATCAAATATACCCCCCAATCCATTCCTCCTATCAAGAAATATGATATGGAATAATGGAGCCCTTCTACAAAGCCCGCCTTTCAAAACCGAAGGCGGGCTTTGCATTCCTCAACGCGATAGAAAATCTCTCCCCGATTCTTCTTCTGAAAGTTGAAAGGCGCCGGCCACTGCAAAGAGGAAAACGCTTTTTACGCCGGATTTCTTGAGGCGTCGCGCACATTCATTCGCTGTAGCCCCTGTGGTCATGACGTCATCCACCAGTAAAACCTTCCGGCCCTCGATCCTCTCCGGATTGGTGACATGAAAACATCCTCTGATGTTTTTAAGCCGTTCTTTTCCCCTGAGACCCACCTGAGGCCGGACCCGTTTCGTCCGGACGAGAAGATCAAGCGCCATGGGGATTCCCTTTGCTTTAGAAAGCTCCCTCCCCAAAACCACGGCCTGATTAAAACCCCGCCTGCGGAGGCGCAAGGTATCGAGCGGAACCGGCAGAATCAGGTCGGCCTCAAAAGGGACCTCTTTCATGCAGTCCACAGCTCCACGGACCAGCCCCCTCCCCAGCCTCCAGTATCCACGGTATTTGAAAAGGTGGATGGCCTCTCTGACAGGTCCGGCAAAATAAAAACATGCCTTGGCGCCGTCAAGATGAGTCTGCCGGAGCCTGCAGACGCCGCATCGAAACTTAGGATTCATCTCAAGAAGTTCCCGGGACGGCAGGGGGCGTCCGCACGTGGGACAACCATGCCCGGCGATCTGGATCATTTTCTGTAAACATGAACTACAAAAAGGAGGCGGCTCGCCTTCCTCGGTGTTTAAATCGACATGGCATATGGGACATTTGCCGGGCAAGACCAGATTCAGAAATTCTCTGACCCAGGAGAGCATGATGGAATCCCCGGACTTTAAAGAATAAGGCTTTTCCCGGTCATCTCCGCAGGCTGTGAAAGCGAAAGGAGGTTGAGCAGGGTCGGGGCGACATCGGCAAGAATCCCCTTCCCGCGAAGCCGCACACCTTTCTTCGTCAGGATCAACGGGACCGGATTCGTGGTATGCGCGGTAAACGGCTCTCCTGTATCCGGATTCTTCATCATCTCGCAATTGCCATGATCGGATGTGATCAGGAGCGCCCCGTTTTTTTTCTTCTGCAGGGTCTGATAAATTCTGCCGATGCATCTATCCACGGCCTCAACCCCCTTGACGGCCGCCTCATAGACGCCGGTATGCCCAACCATATCTCCGTTGGCAAAATTTAAGATCATGACATCAAAAAAGTTCCTTTCAATTTGCCGGATCACCTCATCAGTGACCAGAGGCGCGCTCATTTCCGGTTTTTTATCGTAGGTCTCCACGTCCCTCGGGGATGGGATCAGGATCCGTTCTTCACCTGAAAAGACTCTTTCTTCTCCTCCGTTGAAAAAGAAGGTGACATGGGCGTATTTTTCAGTTTCCGAGATGCGAAGCTGTTTCAAACCCGCATGGCTGATGACCTCGGGAAAGATGTTTTTCAAACCAACCGGAGTAAAGGCAACGGATAGGGAGAAGGTTTTGTCGTATTCGGTCATGCAGATGTAATCAGAAAGATCCAGCTTTTCCCTGGGGAAGAAGGAAAAATTTTCTTGGGTGAACGCCCTGGTGATCTCCCGGGCGCGATCCGCGCGGAAATTGTAAAAGATCACGGCATCGCCGGACCGGACCGTGATCGGGGCTGTTCCATTGTAGGAGATACTCAAGGGTTTGACGAACTCATCCGTCTCACCCTTATTGTAGGCTGACTTGACCGCGGTTTCTGCATTCGGATAAGAGGCTTCTCCATGAACCATGGCCCGATAAGCAAGCGCAATCCGTTCCCACCGGTTGTCACGGTCCATGGCATAAAATCTCCCCATGACGGTCGCGATTTTTCCGACACCTATTCTTTTTTGAACATCCTCCAATTCTTGAATATACTCGATTCCGCTGGTTGGAGGGGTGTCCCGGCCGTCCAGAAATGCATGCACCCAGACCTTTGGAACCCCCTTGTTTTTTGCCAGATCGAGCAAAGCCCGGAGGTGATGGATATGGCTGTGGACCCCTCCATCGGAAAGGAGGCCCATGAGGTGCAAGGCGCTCCCCTTTCTGCATACCGCATCCATGGCTTGATTAAAGGCTGGATTTTCAAAAAACTCCCCGCTCTCAATAGATCGGCTGATCCTGACGAGATCCTGATAGACGACCCGCCCGGCCCCGATATTCTGGTGACCTATCTCGGAGTTCCCCATCTGACCGGGAGGAAGACCGACATCAAGACCTGAGGTCCCCATAAGGGCGGAAGGATATTCCTTGAATAAAGAATCAAGCACTGGCGTATGGGCATCGGCAATGGCATTGTATGCTCCTCCCTCCCGATGCCCCCATCCGTCCAAAATCATCAACATAAGCGGCTTGGGGCGCTTGAATATTTCAGTCATGATGGACTACGGTGGCCATGCGGGAAGGTGATGCCTCCTTGTCCGCATCGGGCAATTGAATGGTCAGTGTCTGAAGCTTCCCGCATCTCTTGCAGCATGGCATCCATTGATCCTGCTGATTTCCGCAATGGGTACAGGTATAGGGAACCAGGACCGGCCGGACAAAGTTTACAGACTCCCTGTATTCCAGGAAGGCTTCTTCAGTTCTTCCCCGTTTATGGTAAATATCCCCCAAAATCTGGCGCAGAATCGGGAAGCGAAGCCCCTGTTGAACGAGATTTTCAAAGATATCCAGGGCATCATTGATCATCTCGAGACGATAATAAAATTTCCCGAGCAGGAATCTGAACATGGGATTTTCCGGGTATCGATCCATGGCCTCCTTGTAAACCAGAATACCGCTGGCAGGATCTTCGAGTCTTCGGTAATGTCCGTCCAGCGCCTCCAAAAAGACCACGGCGCTTGTCTCCTTGAATCCCCTTTTCCAGATCTTGACGGCTTCTTTCTGGTCACCCTGAGACTCATAGATCTCCCCGAGCTTGAGGTAGGGGGCGGCAAAGGTCCTGTCTGCCTTAATCAATTCGGAATAGTGTCTGATCAGCCTCTCCGGGTCGTTTTCAGCATGGAAAAGTTCCGCTCTCATGAACTGATAATAGTAAAGCCGCCTCTTCTCTTCGGAATCTTTCTTAAGATTCAGGTAATCCTTCTGCAGGGCATAGGCTTGATCCCATACCCCTTCCCGCTCGTACAAATCCCGGAGCTTGATAAAGGCCTCCACATTTTGATCATCGATCTTCAGGATCGTCCGGTAGACCTCGGCAGCCTCCGTCATCTGCCCGGACTGCAGATAGTCCTTGGCGAGAGCAAAAAGCACGGAAAGGTTCTCCGGCTCAATGGTCCGGGCCTTGGCATGAGAGCCGACGGCATCACGGAGATTGCCGTTATCCCGATAGAGTTCGCCGATCCGGAGGAGTGTCTCTATATGATGCGGATCCCATTCCAGAACTTTTTGAAAATTCTTTAATGCATCTTCTCTTTTTCTGCTGAGAAGATTATCAATCCCCTGGCGATAGAGATCCATGATTTTTGCTTTCTTTTTGAGCCGTCCCTTTTCCCGCCATTCTGCGAATCCCTTTCGGGCATCCCGGAAGACCACGGCCGTCATCATCAGGAATACACCGGCGCCCATGGAGCTGATCATCAAGAGGCTTGTGGATATAGGGAAAACGGTTCCAGGGGTCAGATGCAGCTGAACCGTTTCAGGATTCAGATGAGAAAGATAGAGCATGACCACCACAAAAAACAATATCCAGAAAAAGATGCGATGGATCATCTTTCCTCCTTCAAAATTGATATTCATTTTTTATTTTTACTATGTCATTTTGATTTTTGATTCTTTATCTTTGATCTCATTAGCCGTTCAACCTTTTTACGAAAGAACCCTTATTACCGATGATACCGTTTTCCTCTGAGTATGGTGAATCCCCTGTAGATCTGTTCAAGCAGGAGCAGCCGTGTGAGTTCATGAGTGAGGGTCATCTTGGAGAGGGATAGAATCCCATCCGAGCGTTTTCGTATGGATCCGGAGACCCCTTCCGCGCTCCCTATCACAAAACTGACGCTCCTGACCGGAGCTTTGAGGGCCTCGTCCAAAAAACATGCAAAGGCCTCGGATGTCATCCCCTTGCCCAGCCTATCCAGGAGAATCACCCTGTCCCTCGGATTCAGGCGTTTCAGGATCTTCTCCCCCTCCAGATCCAGGGACTTGCTTACATCTTCTCTGACCCCGGCTTTGACCCCTTTGATCCGGATCTCTTCCAAGGGATTGTAGACCCGAAGCTGCCTGATAAAATGTTCCGCCCCAATGCGGATGTAGTCGTCTTCGGTCCGTCCGATGGAGATCAGGCGTATCTTCATGGCGCGTAGGAACTTAGGATTTGCTCCTGGGTCAGATGCGGAGCATCCCCCCAAAGTCGTTCCAGCCGGTAATACTGCCTGATTTCTTCCAAGAAGACATGCACCACCGTATCACCGTAATCCATGAGGATCCATCTCCCTTCAGCGGCGCCTTCGACATGATCCGGCTCTATCTTCATCCTGGAGAGGGACATCTCGATTTCGTCGGCAATGGCCTTGACCTGCCGGGTTGAGGAGCCGCTGCAAATCACAAAGTAATCCGCAAAAATGGAGATCCCCGAAAGATCCAGAATCACCAGGTCTTGCGCCTTCTTTTCCAGGCTTGCCTTGATGCAAAGACCTGTCAGTATCCTGCTGTCTATTTCCCGCCCTTTAACATCTATAGGTTTTTTAATTTTTCCGGTCTCATAAAGCAGGTTCAAAATTTCCTCTTTTCAGCATATAAACCGTTTGAAATTATATACGATGCCACAGATTCCGGCAAGAGATATTTGACGGACCGCCCCTCCCGGATCCGGGCACGGATCAGCGTGGACGAAATTCCGATGGGAGTCACGTCTAACAGGTAGAGAAAATGGCCATTGGGTAACGGGATCTGCCGGCTTCCCGGCTCGGCCCGGATCCCGAATATGGCCGTGAAGAAACCAAGCGTTTTCTCCAGGGAAAATCCGGGCCTGGAAATCACAATAAAATTGCACAGCCCGATCAGGCGCTCGGGTTCATGCCAGGTGTTGATCTCTGAAAAAACATCCGCCCCCAGGATAAAGAAGAGCTCGGCGTCCTTCCCGTATTCTCTTCGGAAAGATTCCACGGTGTCCACCGAATAAGATAGACCGGGGCGTTGATGCTCAATGACGGACAGATCAAAATGGGGATTCCCCTCAACAGCGAGCCGGGTCATTTCCAAACGATCTTCTGCATCCATCCGTTCCGGCTCAGACTTGTGGGGCGGCCGGGCCGAAGGGACAAAGAAAATCCTTTCAAGTGAAAAACCCTCCCGGATCTCCTCCGCCACAATCAGATGTCCCAGGTGAATGGGATTGAATGTCCCGCCGAATATCCCGATACGCATGGATGATGCCCGCTTGTTTTTTCGATGCCTTTAAAAATATCCTTCATTCTCGGATCTGCCCGTCCCCGTAGATGATGAACTTATAGGTGGTGAGTTCCTCAAGGCCCATGGGGCCTCTGGCATGAAGGCGGTTGGTGCTGATTCCGATCTCCGCACCGAGGCCGAATTCATAGCCGTCGGTAAACCGGGTCGAGGCATTGACATAAACAGCGGCGGCATCCACCTCCGTAAGGAAGCGCCTTGCCCCGGCATAATCGCTGGTCACGATGGCCTCGGAGTGCTGAGAGCCGTACTTTGTGATATGCTCGACGGCCTGCTCCAGCGAACTCACCACTCGGACTGATAAAATCAAATCATTATATTCGGTATACCAGTCTTGCTCCTCGGCCTCCTTGCACCCGGGAATCAACGCACGCGTCTTGGGGCATCCCCGGATTTCAACCCCTGCCTTGAAGAGACGTTTACCGAGACGCGGGAGAAATGAGCCGGCGATCTCTTCATGAACGAGGAGTGTCTCCATGGCATTGCAGACCCCGGGCCGCTGGCATTTGGCATTAATACAGATCTTCTCGGCCATATCGAAATCCGCATAACGGTCCACATAGGTATGACAGACCCCCTTGTCGTGCTTGATGACCGGTATGGCGGAGTTCTCACAGACGGTCCGGATCAACCCTGCTCCCCCTCTTGGGATGATGAGATCGATATACCGGTCCATTTTCAGAAGATGCATGACCGCTTCCCGGTCAGGAACATCTATAAACTGAATCGCCCCGTCCGGAACACCCGCATCCCCGGCGGATTCCGCAAGAATCTTGGCGATCGCGGCATTGGAGCGGATGGCCTCGGAGCCCCCCCTGAGGACCACGGCGTTTCCGGCCTTCAGACACAGGCTCGCCGCATCCGCCGTGACATTGGGCCTGGATTCGTAGATGATCCCAATGACCCCGATCGGAACACGGACCTTCCCGATCTGAAGATTGTTCGGCCTTTTCCACATCCGCATCACCTCACCTACCGGATCCGGGAGCGCCGCAACCTCACGCAGCCCCGCGGCCATGGCCTGGATCCTCTGGTCGTTGAGCAGGAGCCGGTCCATCATGGCCTTGGAAAGTCCTTTGCTTTCTGCGGCCTCCATATCCTTCCGGTTCTCCTCTTTGATGGAGCCCGCCTCGGTTTTTAGGCGTTCCGCCATCAGGAGCAGGGCCCTGTTCTTGGTCCCTGAATTCAGACTCACAAGCCTCCGGGAGGCTTCCCTGGCTTTTTGAACCTTCTTCTCCACATCTCCCTGCAGGCTCATACCTCTCTCCTCATTCAAGAATAACCAGATTATCCCGATGGATGACCTCGTCGTAATACTTGTACCCCAGGATCTTTTCGATCTCTCCGGTCTTTCTTCCCATAATTTTTTCAATCTCGTAGGAATGATAATTAACCAATCCTCGTGCGATCTCCTCTCCTCTCGGGCCCAGGCAGCTCACCGGATCGCCGATTTCGAACCGGCCCGATACCGCCTTGATCCCGGACGGGAGCAAGCTTTTCCCCTTCTTGAGCAGGGCCTCTGCAGCTCCTGCATCCAGATGGAGGCTCCCCTTGGTGTTCAGCGTATAGGCGATCCAGTGTTTCCGGCTGGACAGGGGGTCTTTCCCGGCAAGGAACAAGGTCCCGATCTCCTCTCCCTGAAAGGCCGCCTGTATCGCTCCCTTCTGATGTCCGTCAATAATCAGAGTCGGAGTCCCGAAGGCTGCCGCTGTCCTCGCGGTCAATACCTTGGAACGCATACCGCCGGTCCCGATCCCGCTCATACTGTCACCGGCCATGGCGATAACCTTGTCCGTAACCTTTTCAACCATGGGTATTAAATGGGCGTCTTGATGCAGGTTGGGATCCCGGGAATAGAGCCCGTCCACATCCGACAGGATCAGGAGGAGGTCTGCCCGGACAAGATTCGTGACCAGGGCCGAGAGGTGGTCATTGTCCCCGAACTTGATTTCTTCGACCACGACGGTATCGTTTTCATTGATGATGGGGATCACCTTATAATAGAACAGAGACTCCAAGGCATTTCTTGCATTTAAAAAACGCCGGCGGTTCTTCAGGTCATCGGCGGTCAAAAGAATCTGGGCCACCTTCTTTTTATGTCTGCCGAATGCCTCTTCATAAGACCAGATCAAGTGCCCCTGCCCTACAGCCGCTGCGGCCTGTTTAACCGGAATGTCGGAAGGCCTTTTTTTCAGTCCGAGACGCCCCATGCCTGCGGAAATCGCACCGGATGAGACCACCACGATCTCAATCCTTTTTTTCATCACCGAGACCATCTCATCCGCCAGATCCTGGATTCGATCGGTATCGAGACGCCGTTCGTCGGTCGTGAGGATGCGGCTTCCGATCTTGATCACCGCACGCTTGCATTGACCCATCAGCATTTTCCTATAATTCATGACTCCCTACCTCGACCAGTTCGGAAAGACGCATACAAAGAGACGAAAGACCCTCGCCTGTAACCGCAGATATCGCAAAGAACTCAAGACCATGCCCGGTGCAATAGCCCTTGAGTTTCTCCAGATTCTCCTCTCCCTCTCTGATATCCAGCTTAGAGGCGGCGATCACCTGTTTCTTTTTCGAGAGTTCCGGGTTGTACTGCCGCAGCTCCTCGTTTACCATGAGAAGCGCCTCTACGGGGTCATGGGTACTCGCTGACGAAACATCGACCAGGTGAAGGAGCGCCCTGCAACGTTCTACATGACGTAAAAATAAATCCCCCAATCCGGAGCCGGAATGAGCCCCCCGGATCAATCCGGGAATATCGGCCAGAACAAAAGAGGCCGCCTCTTCGATCTTGACCACGCCCAGGTGCGGAGTCAGGGTGGTAAACGGGTAATCCGCGATCTTGGGCCTGGCCGCGGAGACCTTGGACAGCAGGGTGGATTTCCCTGCGTTGGGGAGCCCAACGATCCCCACATCGGCCAACAGCTTGAGTTCCAGGATGATGGACCGTGTCTCTCCGGGCTCACCGGGCTGGGCAAAACGGGGCGTCTGCATGGTGGCTGTTGCAAAATGAGCGTTCCCTAATCCGCCTCGGCCCCCCAGGACGGCAATCCAGGTCGCGCCGTCGTGCACAAGGTCAGAAAGCACCCCGCCCGATTCCGCATCCCTGATGACCGTACCGCAGGGGACGCGGATCACCAGGTTTTCACCATCCTTGCCGCTCATCCTTTTCCCTTTGCCATGCCGGCCTTTCGGGGCTTGATAATGCTTTTTATAACGGTAATCGATCAGGGTATGGAGATTGCGGTCCGCCTGGATGATGACATCCCCGCCCCTGCCGCCACCCCCCCCGTCCGGCCCTCCTTTAGGGATATACTTTTCCCGGCGGAAGCTGACCGCTCCTCTTCCCCCCGGGCCGGAGCTCACCATAATCTTAGCATAATCGATAAAAATCCCTTGTTTCTCTGATCTGCTGGGTTGGAGGGGCATCATGACGATACGACCATGTTTCGTGGTTGAAACTCATTTTCAGATGTCTTTAGGGAATCTTGAACATGCCGGGAATATTGAATCACATTCCTAACCCGGTTCTGCATTCGGGGCTGGCGCTCACTTGTCTTTTTCACAAAAAAGGGGATCTGGTCTACCCTGTTCCGGTAACCCCAATCCCCTGAGATGTGGATGCTTTAAGTCCTGATGCGTGGACCAGGAGCGGATTTTGTCAGTTAGAAGCAGCGTATATGCTGATCCTTTTCTTGTCTTTGCCTTTTCTTTCAAAGGCAACAATGCCGTCAATCAGGGCAAACAGGGTATCATCTTTCCCTTTCCCCACATTGATGCCGGGATGGAATTGGGTCCCCCGCTGACGCACCAGTATGTTTCCTGCCCGGACAAGCTGTCCGCCGAAACGTTTGACTCCCAATCTCTGAGAGTTACTGTCCCTCCCGTTTCTTGAACTTCCTACGCCTTTTTTATGTGCCACGGCCTACTCCCAGTTAGGATGCAATCTGAACGATCTTTAGCGCGGTAATTTCCTGTCGATGCCCCTGCCTTTTCCGGTACCCTTTTCGTCTTTTCTTCTTGAAGACCACGATCTTTTTCGCCCGGTCCATGGAAACCACTTCAGCCTTGACACGGACATTCTTAATATACGGCATTCCAAAGGTCGCAGCCTCGGCGCCGCCGAGCATGAGGACACGGTCGATTTCTATGGTATCACCGACTGAGGCATCGAGCCGCTCCACCTGCACGATATCCCCTTCGGAAACCTTGTACTGTTTTCCACCGGTTTCGATGATCGCATACATAAGATTTGCCCCTCAAACAACGATTTCTTTTTAGAAATTGTAAAAATAACAGAAAAAATATTCCTTTGTCAAGGAATTTCAAAAGGTTTCTAAAAAGTCACGGACTATGAAAGTTAACTCGCTGATATGATTGGCTTCTTTTCAGCACCCTGGCCATATCCGAATGGATCCTTCCATTGCTTGCGAGTACATCCCCTTTGTAGATGGAAAAAGCCTTCCCGCTGGTCAGGGTGACCTTTGCTCCCGCCTCCTTGAGGATCAGGCTTCCGGCCGCCATGTCCCATGGAGCGAGGGAGAACTCCCAGAACCCGTCAAATCTCCCCATGGCCGTGTAGCAAAGATCCAGGGATGCCGAGCCGTCCCTCCTCACAGCCTGGGCCTGAAGAACAAACTGGTTAAAAGGTTGAATGTTCTGCCCGGTCTTTTTCACATCGTAGGGAAATCCGGTTGATAGGAAGGAACCCTCAAGGCCGGCTGTCTTGGACGGGAAGATCTTCCTGCCGTTTAAATAGGCGCCCTTGCCCTTTCGCGCGGTAAAGAGTTCATCCCGGATCGGATCAAAAACCACGCCGAGGATGATCTCACCATCCGACTCCAAGGCAATCGATGTAGCAAAAAAGGGATACCTGTGGGCATAGTTGGTTGTCCCATCCAGCGGATCGATGATCCACCGGTAACCCGATGCAGTATGACTCTCCCCCCCTTCTTCAGCAAGAAATCCATGGCCGGGAAAATGTTCTCGAATCAGAGAGATGATCCGTTTTTCACAGCGATGATCCACATCCGTCACCAGATTAGTCGGCTCCCCCTTGTAAACGATATGGTGATTTTTACAAAGATATTTTTTCTGTATCCTGCCGGAGGCCTTGGCTGCCTCTATGGCAACATCCAAAAAAAGTTTTTTCATTCTTATCCGCTTTTTGAGGCATGATAACGGCCGCAGCCATCTGCGGATCACGGCTGTCCGGAGCCCCATTCAGGATTTTTCTCCGCAAGAGTCTCCGACTTGATTCTATCGAAGATTCCAGCAAAATCCGAATGGCGCTTTTCCAGAAATGACTTCAAGGTCTCGATCTCGATCCGCAAGGTATCCAATTCGCCGCGGTGGTCCAGTTTCAATTTATCCAATTCTTCCACAAGCACGCTAAGTTCCCTTTCCAGAAGAGAGATCCTTGTTTCAAGCTCTTTTTCTTTCATGGCCCCCCTCCTTTCTTTTGATTAAGCGTCAAATCTTGTGGATAGAGTATACCACAGGATTCAGGAAGTTGCAGCGATCAGAATCAGAACTCGTAAATAAGGATTTTTGTCCCGCCGGCAAAAGGGCGCCATCCATCCCCAAGGATCAGGACCAGATCGTCTTTACCATTGTTATCCACATCTCCCACAGTGAGATCAAGAATCTTCCCGGATATGGGCTCCGTATCCCAGAATTCCGCCACATGACCATTGGCCAGGATCATATCTGCAACCCTGTTTCTTTTTAAAAGATGACGAACCCCCCAGATGTCTGCCAAGGGACGATCAACAATCAGAAGGACCTCGTCCATTCCGTCCTTGTCAAAGTCACCGGAAAGAAATTTTTGAGGAATCCGGACCCGTTTTCCCCCGGACTTCCCCTGATCATCGCCCGTATGGACCCGGAATGAAGATTGTTTGATCTCTCCAATGGAGACTCCCTTTGCTGTCTCCTTCAAATCCGAAGAAAAGAAGCGGAGTCCTTCCGCATGGCTCAAAGTAACGTATGCGGCTCCGGCCGGATCACCGGTGAGATAACTCTCCGCATTAAAAATGTCCACACCCTCAGGGAGCTCCATGGATTCCCCTTTTTTCACGGCGTTTCCATCCCAGAGGTAATGATACGTTTCCTTTTTCACGGAATGGAGGTCCTGCCCGGCGAGAACCGGACGGCCGTCCTCTCCGTGAAAGACCTTTAGATAAAGACCGGCATCGGCCTTATATAGCTGAAACCCGCCCTTCTCATAGGCGATGATCCCGGAGACGACCTCGTGGTCCTCTATGCCGGTAAAGAGGATCTCATCCCGGCCGTCTCCGTCAAGATCTTCGGCTGACAGCGATAAATAATGAATCCCCTTGTTCAGCTTGTTGATGGTTTCCATGGCCCTGCCTGAGTCCTCTCTTGACCAGAGCCGGGAAGAGAAGAACCCCCTTTTGCCTTCCTGGACCGAAGAAAAAATCGGATGAAACTCTCCGTACCTCCACTGGACCATACTAAGCCGACGGCCGTCCGTGCCGATCAATTCATTCATCCCGTCCCCGTCTACGTCTCCGATGCTGGCAGACTCCAGGGAGAAATTCAGTTTTTTCTGCTTCCATATTTTTTTATAGATTTTCTTTTGAACGTAAGTAGGAATGGCTCCGATGTGCGGAGTCTCCTGCACCTCGGCGCCCTTGGATTCCGACGCAGGCGCCGCGTCTTCAGGGAATGCATTCGGGACCGGAGGCGCCATAAAAAAAAGGATGCAACTCCACAATAAAAATAAACGCAGTAATTTCATCTAAGCTCCTCTATGACAGGAATCCTTTTGGACTGCAACTCTCGTTCCTCATGATCCGGAATGACACAAAACTCAAGCCGGATGAGCCGTTCGAAAACCGCGTGGGGAACCAGATGAATATCCCAGCATAAAACCAGGCAGGACCCCTGATAGATCTTTTCAAAACCCTCCTCGGAAAGGGATACGGTTTCAACCGGGAATCTCCACAAGGAGCAGGGGTGATCCAGGGAGATCTTAACCTGAATCCCTTTCCATTCATCGGTCAGGCAGACGGACTGAATCCCGTCCGTATCGCCGGCGCTTGCGAGAAAGGATGATTCCGGCTTCTCGTCATTCAGCAGATAATACCGGTCAGCGGCTGATCCGGCCAGAAGGGTCATATTCCATTCTATGCCGAATCTCGCCATCAACTCCTGGCCGGAGAGGTTAAGAATTCGATAGCGCACCGTCAACATGGAATCCCCCGCCCGTCCATGAACGGTCTTTGCGACCTGAACCTGCTGGGGAGGAGATGCGCCCTCGCAGGCTTGCACCCATCCGGTTCTTTCCAAGGCAACAGAGGCCTCACCAGCGGATTCTGTCTTCGTCGCGACATAAAGGCCTTGGACGAAATCGCCTCGCTCCATGTGTTTTCCTGACCGGAAGGATTCCATCCCTTCATCCGGCTTCATGAAATGGTCGACCAGGGATCTTTTTGGATACCGATCATACACAATCCGATCCGCCAGCCCTTCCTCCTTGGAAATAACCCTGTCGTGGATGGATTTTGCTCCTCCCCCCTTTTGTTCTTCCGTAGGGGCGCTTATGATATCCCGGTGGTAAAACTCGGGAACCCTCGTAAAGGTGTCCTGAAGATTAAAGGACCTGGGCTTGAAGTCCATCCCCATCAGCGTGCCTCCGAGGTGAGTGTCGAAAATAAGCGTATAACGCTCCGTGTTCATGATAGATTCGTTGATGCCGTCTTTGTCCAGATCACAACGGATGATCTTGATCCATCCTTTCTCTCCAGGATGCATAGCCTGGTCGGCGATATATTCCGCACGGATCAGATGTTCATAGATACTGGATCTCAAATGAGGAAGATAGATCCCCCCGAACACGCCGTGCCAGTAGGCATCATTGCACTGGCCTTTCCATAACTCTTCGAGGGCTTCCGTTCTCTGCTTCCCCTTGAGCATGTGATGGATCTTTTCGCTGATGTAGAGCATCTTCTTGTGCATCAAATTGCTCTCGGGATACTTGGAAAAAAAATTGCGCCAGAACCCCCCGCTCAAAAAGGGACGCGACATGTCTTCCAGCCCATGATCCTTGAGCTTCTGCTTCAGAACTCGGAACTCCTCTGAAGCATCGTAGATGAGGGACCATTCGCCCATCTCCATGTAGGAGGATGTTGGAAGATAAATACGGCCCAGCGGCGGATGGGTGTCTATCACCTCGGAGAATAACTTACTCTCGATCCAGCCGCTGTTCTGCTCAATGGCCTCAAAAAAACGATGGAGCCACCCCTCTTCGTAGACACTGTGATAGGTTCCCGGCCATGTGCCGAATTTTTCACCGTCATCCCCCATGACGGCAAGGGGCTTATCGCCGCTATCCAGAATTAACCGCAAGTAGGCCAGGGTCTCCTCCACCGGATGGAAAGGGATCAGATAACGGAGCTTCTCGCTCCCTGGAAAGACCTTCAGGATCTTCCCTTTCTCTTCCGTGATGTAATATCCGAAGAGAGCCCTGCCCCTCAGCCCGGCCATGATAAAGTGGTGGTCATCCAGGACGATATACTCGGCTCCGGCATTGTAAAGGGCCTCGGCCAGGTGAGGCTCCCAGACGCGCTCTGCAAGCCACATCCCCCGAGCCTCGGTATCGAAGGTTTCACGGATGAAGGAATTGAGCTTTCGTATCTGCCCCAATTTGTCGGAATCATAGAGGGTGGTCAGAATCGGCTCATAAAAGCCGCCGGACATCATCTCCACGCGGCCGGACAACACCAGATCTCTGATCATGGAGGTGAATTCCGGATGGGTCCTTGCGAGCCACTCCAATAAAAACCCTGAATAGTGCAGGGTCACCTTGATACCTTGGTGCTCCTTCAATGCCAGCAGGAATGGGAGATAGGATTTCCGGTACGCGCTTTCGAGGACATGGGTGAAATTGCCAACCGGCTGATGGTTGTGGATGGCAAGCAAGAGAATGACTTTGTGATCCATTCGTTTCTCCTGATCCGGCATTTTGCAGATTAAATAGAGAAGGATTATAATCAATGCCGTCTTTTAAATCAACCTCAGATTCTCATTCATTTTCATCCAGTTGACGTTGAAAGATCCGTTTCATTTGATCGTGATAAATTTCTAACGGGTCTGAAGGCTGGGGTGTTCTGGTGTAATGGGATAAAAAAAGTAAGTGAAAAAAAATGACCGGTCATTGAGACCGGTCATTTCAAGAAAGGAGGACAGAACTTTATTAAGCCTGTGGTAAGGAGACTCAATAAAGGATGTCTTGTATGATTTATATATGCAAGCATGATGCCAAAAATAAAAATATTCGTATCCTGTTGATTTTTAAGAAAAATATCTTCCATGCAGTCTATCCTCACAGTGAATTTTCTGCTCATTTTCCTCCCCTCGGCAGACGCCGCCCCTCTTTTCTTAGCATAACCTGTTGAAAAATAAGTAGTTAAAAGATGCGCAAAAATGCACCCCGGAAAGATCATTTTTGAACATGCAAAAACAGGATAGCTTGTCAATGGTCTATTTGAGAAAATTCATTTCCCGCGGCGCACTCGGCTGGGATCAGAGACGATGGATCCCGGCCAGAGAGAATTATCTCTTTCCCGTCAAGGCGCTCTCCTCCTACGAGCCTTCGGCAAGACCAAGGCAGAATGGATGCTCGAATTGACCGGATTCGATATCATGAAATGTACATGCTACAAACCGGGATCACCTCATCCTTCCTCGACTACCGAAAACTTCTCCTCCTCATAGGTGATTCCGCTGTGATCCGCCCCACAATTCCCTTTACAAATCCCATAGAACTTGATAAATGAATACTTAACGATTATTTTCAGGTCTACGACCCGTATGGCCTACGGCTCGTAGGGTAGAGCGGTTCAGTCCAACACGTTTTATCCGCAATGCCTCTCGGCACTACGGATAAAACGCTATACGTAAGGCTTATCAGAATAAGAGGATAAAAAAGCATGGTTGAAGATACGAACAATTCCGATGTTGCTGAAAGCAAGTCAGACGATACAACGTCAAAAGAGGCATCCCAACTTGCGGTCCGCAAAACAAAACGGCGCTCATGTTTCAGTGAATTGATTCACTCACGCCTCGGGTCCGTCATTGTGGGTGGCATAATAGTTGGAATTGCCTCAGCCCTAACGGCTAATTTTGTTACACAGAGAAGAGATCTCCAAGAACGAAATCGATTACGATCATTCACGGAATCCTTCTTTATTAATGATATTAGCAATATGAATAAAAAGATGAGAAAAGATTTTGATCTTGTGTTGAAAAATAACGCGTATGCTGAAAATTCCTTAGATGGTTTAAATTTTAACCTCTATGAAGTTAACACTCAGAATCTGAAGTATCTGGAATGCGATACAATATTTCGGCTCCGAAATGGTGGGGCAAGGACTCGTGGGAAATTAGGGACAACTGTGGGGCTGTTGAAAAAGTCTCTTATGGTAAATAAGTTTGTCATGCCCGATAAACTTGTCCCCGCATGCATTCAGCGGGGAGCGGGCATCCAGTAAGACTATGAAAGACCTGGATTCCCGCCTACGCGGGAATGACGGCATGAGACCAGAAAAACACTTTTTCAACAGCCACACTGTCCCTAATTTCCCAACATCGCTGTATTTGAAAGATTTACAAATTTTAGCTAAAATAGATAGCGGATGCAAAACAAATAAAGGAAGGGGAATATAACCATGAAGAAAATAACAGCAACAGATACTATTGCATTGTCGATACCTGAGAGAATCCAACTGGTAGAAGATATTTGGGATACGATAGCCACAGAAGCTGAGGCTATCGAATTAACAGAAGATGAGAAAAGGATAA
>Ga0210054_1000040_pt1 | contig 147919 bp, 135 predicted proteins | sample CryGeymeta201516_FD_185470 | JGI IMG/M metagenome (GOLD analysis project Ga0210054, IMG submission 185470) | Groundwater microbial communities from Crystal Geyser aquifers in Utah, USA - Crystal Geyser metaG 2015-16 (SPAdes) (version 2) | ecosystem: Environmental > Aquatic > Deep subsurface >... | reverse complement strand
CCGAACAGAGAAGTTAAGCCCAATTGCGCCGATGGTACTGCATTTATGTGGGAGAGTAGGTCGCTGCCTTTCTTAAATCCGAAAACCTCATATCAACTCGATATGAGGTTTTTTTATGGGCTATAATAAACGGAAATGTTTTAGGGTTTGTTTTATGGGTTAGAAGGTAGAAATTGTTCTTTTATTTTGTGAATCTGGGATGTTAGAATATTAATAGAGATTACTTATTATTTTGATTGATTATAGTTTTTGTTTAGTTGTTTTGGGGAATACTCACTATCTAAAATTTAATATTTAAATTTGCGGGTACGTTATTTAATATTTTTAGTATGTTAATGAATTTTACAGGTTTGTTAATGAATTCTACAAATTTGTTAATGAATTATACAGGCACGTTTATGAATATTATTTGTTTGTTTATGAATTTTATAGGTTTGTTATTAAATTATAAATATTTGTTTATGATTATTATTGGTGCATTAATAGGATTTGCGGATGTGTTATTTAGAATTCAGGATGTGTAAATGAGAAATGGTGATGCATCTTTTATAAATATTTGAGATTTTTTTTAAATATTTGTTGGTATTAACGAAAGAGTCGTATTAAATGTTTGATGGTTTGTTTGTTTATGGGTTAGAGTGAATATTAATTTTATTGTTTGATATAAATAGCGTTTTTACAATCAAATACTTTTTTTAAATAGTTGTAAAACTTTAATATTTTTTATAATGCCTCAAAGTTTTGAGACTTTGAGGAGCGTGATGCAATTTTCCTAATTCAGGATTTAATATTCCTAAAACTGGATGCAAAATTTTTTTATTAGGATGCAATGTTCTTAATTTATTATTTAATATTCTTAAATTGGGGTATAAGAATTTTAAATTAGGATGTAAGAATTTTAAATTAGGATATAATAATCCTATATCAGGATAAGATATTCTTAAATAGAGATGTAAGAATTCTAAATTAGGAGGCAATATTTTTAAATAGGGATGTAATATTCCTAAGATGGGATATCATTTTTCTAAATAGGATTGCTATTTTTTTAAAAAGCAAAGAATAAGACCCTGTTAAATGTACTTAAAGTATGGTGCTTTAAAACTGTTTTTAAAAAATGGCTTTTTTTATAGTTTCTTGTTATAGGGGGTGATTTTAAAAAGTTTGAATTTTATAAATTGATGATTGACTTTTTATGTATGAGCTAAATGTTCGCATTAGCGCGTGAAGTTTTCTCCTATATGTTCTGCTAAATCATCTTATTTCTTTCTAATTTAATCTGCTTGATTTAAAAGATTTTTTGTTTGTATTATTTCAACTTCATTCATTTTCAGAATTGAATTATTAGATTTTTTTAAGATTTTTTTTAAAATTATTTTAATTAAAATTTAAGGATAAAAAAAACCTCTTATTTTTTGCTTGAATCATTACACTTTTTGTTGACGATATACAGGAATTTTTACTTACAATTCATTCAGTCTTTTTCCTTGATCATTTGAAAAATTATTATGTTTTGGTTCGCCAACTTCTTGTCTTCTATAAATGCTATAATGTCCTGATAATAAGTAAGAAACAATACACGCAATCGCTACAAAAACACCACTTTCTACTCCAAATAATTCAATTGCCATTATTGTACATGCAATTGGTGTATTAGTTGCGCCAGCAAAAACAGCTACAAAACCCATACCTGATAACAATGCAGTTGGTAATGGAATAAAAATGCTTAATGCACTTCCTAAAGTTGCTCCTATAAAGAACAGAGGAGTTACTTCGCCACCTTTAAATCCTGCTGCAAGTGTAATAATTGTAAATGCTATTTTGATAGCAAAGTCATACAATGGTAATGAAGTTTGAAACGAATTAACAATGGTAGGAATTCCTAAACCAATATATTTTGTAGTTCCAATTAAAAATACGGCTAATGCTACTAAAGTACCACCAATCAATGGTCGAAATGGAGGATAAGGAATGGTGGTTTTAAACAAATTACTTGTTTTATGCATCAGTTTGCTAAACGAAGCTGCACAAATTCCAAACAAAATTCCCGCAAAAACAGCATATCCAATAGTTGCTAATGAAATTTCAGGAATTACATCAATATGATACATGGTGTGTGGAGTGTCTAAAAATTTGGTTGTAATATCAGCAATAATAGCCGTCATAAATGCGGGAAAAATAGCTTTGTAACTAATTTTTCCTATCAAGAAAAATTCCAAAGCAAACATAGCACCTGCCAATGGTGTTCCAAAAACAGAGCCAAATCCGCCAGCAACAGCAGCAATTAATAAGATTTTTCTATCTGATTTTGAGAGTTTTAGTGGTTTGCTAAATTGGTCTGCTATAGCGCCTGCCATTTGCAAAGCAGTCCCTTCACGTCCAGCAGAACCTCCAAAAAAATGTGTTGCAATTGTTCCTGCATACACAAAAGGCGCCATAATAAATGGAATGGTTTTTTCGGGTTTATGAATGGTATCAATCAACAAATTGTTTCCTGCTTCTACATCTTTACCATAATAATGATAAACCAAACCAATTGTAAAACCGCCAATTGGCAAAAGTGCAATCATCCAAAGATGATTTTCTCGAAAGTTTGTTGCCCAATTCAATGATTGTAAAAATCCTGCTGATGCAATTCCTATGAAAATTCCGATGATAAGACTTATCAATGTCCACCTGATAATAGCAAAAATGGAAGGATATGTGTTAAACAAAAATCGGGTTTGATTTTTGATTTTTTTATTGAATAAAGCTTGTTTTTGTTGCATATAATTCCCCGATTAAAAATAACTAATTTGCTTAATCAGGCGTCATCAGCTTTTAAAAAAGCGGTTAGAAAAGGAAGGACACCATTTCCTTCTTAAATTTTGGAGCGAAGATAAAAAAATAATTCTAATGAAATCAATTTCTTATTCATTTATGCTTTTTGTAAAGAAAATCAATTGAAAACTTTTCTTATTTCATTTTACCATCAACCCAAGAACCTTCTTTTATAGTGCCGTTTTTTAGGATGATTTTTCCTTTTCCATTCAACTTCATAGATATCCCCCGTTGCATAAGTATATTTTCCAAAACCTTCTCTTAAGTCATTTAGAAAATTTTCTGCGTAAATATCTTCGTTTAGATAGGTGTGTTTTCCTTGACCATTTCGCATATTTTTAAACCAATGGCCAATAAAATATCTTTTTCCTTTATAAAATCCAATTCCAAAACCATTGGCTTTATCTTTTTTGATGTTTCCAAAATAAGAAATTTCTATGTTTTTAAAAGAAATTATTGATGTAGTATCTTTTCTGGCGTTTTTAATGGTTTTGTAAGTAGATTTAAACTTAGTGAATAAACTATCGTTTTTAAACTTTTTTTGAGTAGTAAATTTATAGAATTTTTTTCTGACTTTAATAATGCTAATTTAGTTTCCGAAAAATTTAGTTTAGTTTTTTTGAACTTGAAAATTTCGATTTGACTAATAAAAAATCTTTTTAAATATTGTATGGTCACTTTAACGTTTTATTAGTTTTTTTGAGGTATAAATTGTGTTCGCATATCTATCTTAGAGCATTTTTTTAATAATTTTAGTATCCTGAAAAAAACACAAATCTCCCTTGAAAGCTTATTTTTTTAAAGTTAGTGTCCATTTTTAAATTAAAAAATAATTAAACTCAATCTACTTCTTTAGGTTTTTGAATCTGTTTTTTAACTACTTTTGAATAATCTAATTTTTAAATAAAATGAAGTCATTTTTGCTTGTGATATTTTTTTGTTTTTCTGTTTCTATTGTCAATTATGCCCAAAATAACGCAGTGAATACCGATGAAAAACTGGTTTATATAGCGTCTTATACATTATCGGGATTGTTAACAGAAATTGCTCAAATTTCTTTGGAAACAAGCCCTGTAAAAACTTCAACTGCGACTTTACTGAAATTAAAATTTACGGCTACAACTTTCAGTAAGTTTGATAACTTTTTTAAAGTGAGAGATTTATATGAAAGTTATGTGAATCCAAAAACACTTACGCCATTATTATATAAAAGAGATATTGTAGAGGGAGGATTCAAAAGAATTGAGCAATATAAATTCAATCATAAAACCAAAACTATTGATTGTTTTGTTCACAAGTTTCAAAAAAATGGAGAATTTAAGGAAAACATTAGCGTACCAAATTCTGGAAATACAAAAGATTTGATTGCTACAATTTATAACGTAAGAAACCTTGATTTTACCAAATTAAAAGTTGGTCAAACAAAGAGTTTCCATTTTATATTTGATACTGCGGAAAAAATTATAACTATAAAATATTTAGGAAAAGAGACTATAAATTCTAATGTAGGAAAAAAAGAATGTTATAAGATGAGCTTAACTTTAAAAAACGATAATGCTTTGAAAGGTACTAATGACAATTTGCTTTGGCTTTCTGCGGATGTGGCTAAAATTCCTGTTTTGGCAAAATTTAAAATAGCCATTGGAACAGGTGAACTTAAAATTAAATCAGCAACCGGACTTTTAAATTAATAAATATGAAAAAATTAGTGACTATCATTGCTTTTATAAGTGCAATTATCGCGCTTATATTTTCGTTATTACCAATATATATTATTGCCTATTATCCAGCAATTGTTGCTGTACTATTTTGTGTTATTTTGTGGAAAATCAATCAAAAAAGTAACACAAAATCAACCACTTTTAAAGTGTTGGTTTTTCTAATAATAGCATCTTTAAGCATCACATCATACAGGGTGTTTTTTACAACATCAGAAGTAAGCGATACTAAAAATATCCAACAAAAAGAGCAAAAATCAGAAGAAGAAGCAATTGAGGAATTAGAAGTTTTGGAATTGGAAGAATAATTCGTGGATGTAAATTTTTTTTTACTAATTTTATAAAATGGATTTATTCTCAACTGAAAAAGTCAATAATATTTTACCTTTTGACGGAATTACCAATAATTACGGCGTTATTTTATCAAAAATTGACGCCGATTTTTATTATAAAAATTTCCTAGAAACCATTCATTGGGAACATGATCAAGCCATAATTTTTGGAAAAATCATCACAACCAAACGAAAAGTGGCTTGGTTTGGTGACGAAAATTTTAACTATACCTATTCCAAAATTACCAAAAAAGCGAATATTTGGACAGATGAATTGCTCGCTTTAAAACAAATTGTAGAGAAAGAATCGAATGAAACGTATAATTCTTGCTTGTTAAATTTATATCATTCAGGGGAAGAAGGCATGGCATATCATTCAGATGGAGAGAAAATGTTGAGGAAAAATGGTGCAATTGCCTCTGTTTCTTTGGGTGCAACTCGTAAATTTTCATTTAAGCACAAATCAACTCATCACAAAGTGGATGTAATTTTAGAACACGGAAGTTTGTTGGTGATGAAAGGCGAAACGCAAACGCATTGGTTGCACAGATTGCCAACTACAAAAAAAGTTACATCGCCAAGAATAAATTTGACCTTTAGAACCATTGAACGCTGATTGAATTCCTATTTTTGCATCAGCATTTTATAATACAATTATGACTCAAGAATCCATCAATTTGAATAAATTTATCAGTGCCACAGGTCTTTGCTCACGCAGAGAAGCTGAAAAATTTATTCAGGAAGGCAGAGTTACCATTAACGGAAATCATACAAAATTAGGCAATAGAGTTTCGCAAAATGATGTCGTAAAACTGGATGGACGTGTAGTCAATTTCAAACCAAAAACGCTTTATATTGCTTATCATAAGCCAGTTGGAATTGTTTCAACCACAGATACAAAAGAGAAAAACAACATCTTAAAAGAAATCAAACATCCTGAACGCTTGTTTCCAATTGGACGATTGGACAAACCTTCTGAAGGCTTGATTTTTTTGACAAATGATGGAGATATTGTCAACAAAATTCTGCGTGCAGGAAATCAACATGAAAAAGAATATTTGGTCACTGTTGACAAAGTGATTGATGAAGTTTTCATCCAAAAGATGAGCAATGGAATTCCGATTTTAGGCACTACAACTAAAAAATGCAGGGTTGAAAAAATATCAGAAAAAGTATTTAAAATCATTTTAGTTCAGGGTTTGAACCGTCAAATTCGCAGAATGTGTGAATATCTAAATTATGAGGTTTTAAAACTAAAACGCACCAGAATCATGAATGTTGAATTGGGTAATTTGCAATTGGGTGATTGGCGTGAACTATCTGAAAATGAGCTTTCTGAAATTCAAAAAATGATTGCAACTTCTTCAAAAACGGAAGAAGCTTCTGCAGAAGAAAAACTAAAAAAAGTCATCAAACCAAAGAAGAAACTCACTTCTTTGAAAGATGAATTCAATAAAAAAAGCAGTGCTTTCAGAAAATCTTCTCCTAAAAATAAACAAAATAATTCTGGTTTTTCATCAAAATTAAAACGAAGATTTTAATCAATATTTTTATTTTTTTGTTATTAATTTTTTAAATGAGCTCATTTTTTTTTGAAATGAATATCATTTTGAAATAGAATCATAAAATTCAAAAGATATATTGTTAAATTTGTTTAAAAAAAAACTGATTATCTATGAAATTATGAAAAAATGGCTGTTCGCTTTCTTGTTTCTATTCAACTTTGTGGTGCTTTCGCAAGAATACACGTTGAAACAAATTATCAAAATTTCGGACAGTTTAGAATTAAATGAAAAGTATATAGATGCAATAGATTTTTGGAAAAAAAATACATCAGTTTTTCCTATTTTATCAAAAAATTACATCAGCTATTTTGAATATTGGAACGATTTCGAAAACCAATCTTTTGATACGATAATTTCTATTGAAAAATCATTACTAAAAATTAAAAACAGAAATTCTTTTGAATCTGAATTTTTAGTAAAAATATTTTCTCAACATTACCATCATATTGCAGAAAATGATACTTGGGAAAAAGCCTTGGAAAAAGGGTTAGAAGGGTATCAAATCAAAGATTTTCATAAAGCAACAAATGCCACAAAAACAGACTATTTATATGATCTTGGTTTCATGTATAGTGAAACTGGAAATTATTTTGAAACTATTAAATTTTATAAAAAATCGTTGGCTCTTTATATAAATCAAGTTGGTGAAAATAGCACAGATGTAGCGTTAAATTATAATAATTTAGCGTATGCATATACCAAAATTTACAATCAAAAAAACACGATAGCCTATTACGTAAAAGCTGCTAAAATCTGGGAAAAAATATACAAAAATAGTGCTGATAAGAATGATTATTTATTGACGGTTTACAATAATTTAATTTATCAATATATAAACTATGGGGATTTAGCAAAGGCAAAAATAAATCTTGAAAAACTGAATTTTCATTTCAATAAGAAATATCAATCAGAAAAGTCTAAAAATGAAAGTGCTTATTTTGAATCACTTGGATATTATTTTTTGAATAATATAAGAGTAAATGCTGCTTCTAATAAAATTGACATAGCCATTGAGTTTTTACATAATTTTGAAAAAGAGCAAACATTAATTTATAAAAACCTTAAAAAATCTAAGTATTTATTACAATGTTATGCTGAAATTATTCATCTTTTGAATGAAAATAATGAGTTTGAAAAAGCGCTAGATTTAGGAAATAAAGCACTTGTTTTGTGCAATAAACTAGACAATCCAAGTTTTTTAATCACTTTTAATGCTACAATTGCAAAATCTTATAAATGTTTGAATAAATATGATTTGGCGTTACAGTTTTATGAAAATGCTAAAAAAGCAACTACTAAAAACTATTTTAATTCGAGTTCTTATACTTTAGAATATTTAAAAGCTGAGATTTTTGATGAAAACAACCAACAAAAAAAAGCAGTAGAAATCACCAAAAATAATATAGAGCAATTGGTTGATGAGCATTTAAAAAAGAAAAAAAGTATAGAGAAAATAAATTTCACAGATGTAAAAGAGTTAATTTCTATTGATTTCATTACTCTTTTTTATAAATCAGGAAAAATATATTTTAATAGTTATAAAAAATCAAAAAGTAAAAATGAGTTAAAAATTGCCTACAATTTATATCTAATTAGTAATAAGCTTTTTAAAGAATATTATCTGAAAGGTGAATATAATGATGAATTAAATAAATGTCATACTGAAATCACTGAAGGGTTACTTGAAATTGCATTAGAGAAAAAAATCTCTAAAAGTGATAAAATGTATTTAATAAATGCTATTGAACAAAACGAATCTCAACATTTAGCAAAAGAATTTTTCAAGAAAGTAAACATACCCAATAATGGTTCTAATAAAAATATTGAAAAGATTAATTACCTAAAAAATGAACTTAATTATTATAAAAATCAAAAATTTTCTAACAATATTCTTGCTGAAAAGAACTCTAAAAAAATCACAACAATACAAAGTGAAATTAAAAAATTATTAGACAAAACTTCTCAAACGTATCAAGAAATAGAAAAAACATCATTAGATAATTTTGACATACAAAAGGTTCAAAAACTCATCTCAAAAGAAGAGATTGTTGTCAAATATTATGTTTTGCTAAATGATGTTTATGCACTTTTCATCACTTTTGATGAAATAGAAATTAAAAAAATTGCAAAAACGACTATTTTAAAAAATGCGATAAGCACATTACTTTCTGAAACAAAAATTATACATCAAAATGTTTTAAATTCCTCTAAAATTGTTTCTAACTATTTATTGCCAAATTTAAATGCTAAAAAGTTGACTATAATTCCTGATGAATTTTTGAATTATTTGCCATTTGAATTACTTTTTGATAAAGTTTCCAATCAGTATTTAGTAGAGAAAAGTACACTTTCTTATGATTATTCATTGGCATTATATTTATTTAACAAGCAAAATAACATAAAAATCGATAACAAAAACCTAATTGCATTTTCTCCAAATTACAAAAATCAAGAAACTGCATCAGTGAGAAGTGGTTTTTCAGAGTTGAAATTTGCAAAACAAGAAGCAATTTTGGTTTCAAAATTGTTTGATGGAACTATTTTTTTAAATGAAAATGCGACAAAATCTCAATTTTTCAAATCAATTAATAACTTTGGATTGTTTCATTTAGCCATGCATTCTAATTTGTTTGATGACAATTTGAACGAATCGAGTTTGGTATTTTCAAATAATGTAAAACTCTATTTTTCAGAATTGTATGGATTAAATTTCCCTGCAAAAATGGCTGTTCTAAGTGCTTGTGACACTGGAAATGGAAATTTAAAATCGGGAGAAGGAATTATGAGTTTGTCACGAGCTTTTACTTATGCAGGTGTGCAATCGTCAGTTTATAGTCTTTGGCAAGTTCCAGACAAAGAAACCTCAGAAATTATGATATCATTTTACGAAAATCTTAAAAAAGGACAATCAAAAGATGAGGCTTTAGCAAATGCAAAAAAGATTTTTATAGCAAAGAATCCTATGAAAAATCATCCTTTTTATTGGGCTGGATTTATTGTTAATGGCGATGTTTCTCCTATAATAAAGCCTTATAATTGGATAGTAATTGCAAGTTTGGTACTTCTAATTTCTTTATCTTTCTTAGTTGTTTTTAGAAAAAAATTATTCTATTTCAGAAAGTAGTTTTTTTGCTACTTCTTTTAAAGGATTTTCACTTTCAATAAGCAGTTTTAGTTGCAATGATGCCTCTTTTTTGTTTTGTAATTTGATATGTATCAGTGCAGAATACCACAAAAAATAGGGTTCAAAAGTGCTAATTTTTATTGAATTGCTTTTTTGTAATACAACTAAAGCTTCTTCATATTTTTGTAGTTCAATCAAAGATAGCCCTTTATAAAACAACGCAAAATCATCACCGTTTTTGGAATATATTTCTGAAAATAAAGCAATTGCTTCTTGATAATTTCCAGAATCATAAGCATAAAAAGCGTTAGATTGTATATCAGTTGAAGTAGTTCCTCTTACAGTTGGAGAGACAGTATTTGGGTATGTTTGATAATATTCGTCGAATAAAGTATCATAATTTGTTGTAGAAAAATTTTTCCAGGTAAACAAACCAACAAATATCATGATACTTGCTGCAGCATATATCCAATAAAAAGATTTTTTCGGTTTTTTGGTTGTTTCAAAAGAGTGCAACATTTTTTTCAATTCATCTCTTTTATTCAAAGTAATCGCTGATTTTACATTTTTTTCAAATTCAAATTCATCTCGAAAACTCGAGTCTTCTGCTAATAATCTTTCAAAATCAATTTTTTCATCTTTTGATAAACTGCCATCAAAATATTTTTCTAACAAAGTTTTTGTATCCATATTTAATTTTCTTTGATACTATCTTTTAATTGTTTAAGACATCTAGATTTTTGACTTTTAAGAACGTCTTTGCTATCATACCCTAAAAGCTCTTTTATTTCATCCATTTTTTTTTCTTCATAATAAAAAAGTTCTAAAATCCGTTTGCATTTTTCACCCATTTTTTGCAAACCCAATTGCAATAATGCGACTTGAGTGTTGAAATTTTCCTCAGTATAATTCTCATCTATATATTCTAAACTTGAAAAATCTTGTAATGAAAACTTAGAATTTTCTTTCTTCAATTTTTGAAAAATCATAAACTTTCCAATACTAAAAAAATAAGTAGATACGCTACTTTGCAGAGAATCAATTTTCCCTTTTTTAGCATTTTCAATGAGTGCTATAATTGCTTCTTGATAAATGTCAACAATGTCATCATTAGTTATTTTATAGCGCTTTGCAAAAAGTATAAAACCATTTTTATGTTCATTATAAAATTTTCGGATAATCCTTTCATCATTTTTCTTAAATAAATCAATCAAATTAATATGATTATTCATTAGTGACATTTTTAATTATAAGTAAACAAATGTAATTCTTTTTTTAAATCATGTTTACCTTTTTACAATTTGGCAACTAATGATATAATCTTTAAAATAATTATGTATGAAAAAAATAATTCTAGTAATCTTTATCGTTTTTGCAAATGGAAGTTTTTTTGCACAAAAAACTGTTGGCGGAAAAGTTATAGATAATGCAAAAAATAAAACCTTTCAAAAAGGTGAGCAAAAAGGAGATGAAATCATAGACAATACTCTTAATAATATTGAGGATGGAATCAAAAATATATTTAAAAAGAAAAAGAAAAAAACAGTTGTTGAAGAACCAAAAGAAGAATTAGATAAAAATAAACAACTAAAAAAAATACAATCAAATTCAAAATTTGATTTTGAGCCAGGAAAAAAACAATTGGCTTTTGACGATTTTTCTACAACTGAACTTGGTGATTTTCCTTTAGGATGGAATACAAATTCTTCTGCCGAAATGAGAACTTTAGACGATAGCAACCAAAAATGGTTTGCAATGACTAAAGATGGTTTTTTTATGCCAGAATATGTAAAAGACATGCCCGAAAATTGTACGATTGAGTTTGATGTTTTCACACGTTATAACACAAATAACCTACTGACGTACTCATTTTATTTGAATGCTGTTGATAACCCTAAAAAAGATTTAGATAACAAATACATTCAAAATGGTGTTTATTTCGGATGGAGACCTTGTGTTGGTGCTGGCAGTTTTTTTGTATATGAAAATGGAGAAATAATCAACAAAAATGAAGATTTAAACATCAAAGAGTTTGAAAAAAATGATTGTGAAGAAGCTACTATTGCCAAAGTTTCTATTTGGAGACAAAAAGGTCGTTTAAGAGTATATATCAACGAAACCAAAATTTTAGATATTCCACAAGCTTTTGATACTAAATTACAATACAATTCATTCAAATTTGGGACTGCTTATATGAACTTTTCCAACGGTGCAGAAAATGCTGATGAATTCATGGTATCTAATATTCGATATGCAGTTGCAGGTGAAGATACCAGAAGCAAACTTATTACAGAAGGAAGGTTTGTAACCAACGGAATTTTGTTTGAAGTGAATAGCGAAAATATCAAGCCAGAAAGTGGAGCAGTCTTAAAAGAAATTGCTACAACGCTTCAAGAAAATCCGACAATCAGAGTGAAAATTATTGGTCATACTGATAGTGATGGTTCAGATATTGCGAATTTATCATTGTCACAAAAAAGAGCGAATGCTGTGAAAATTGCTTTGTCTAGTTTTTATGGAATTGATATTTCTAGGTTTGAAATCGAAGGTAAAGGTGAATCTCAACCGCTTAATAAAAATTTAAATGATCAAGAGAAAGCACAAAACAGACGTGTTGAATTCATTAAACTATAAAAAATAAAATTAATTAAGAACAACTAAATTTTATTTAAAATGAAAAATATATTTTTATTTCTATTTTATTTTACCTCTTTTTTTCATGGTTTTTCTCAGCAAGTCATCACTATTTGCACTCAAAATAACGGTTGTGAATTTGCAAAAGTAAATTTAACTAAATCACAAATTGATGATATTTTAGGCAAACCAAATTTTGTGGTTCGAGAAAAAGGAGTTGTAATTATCAATCTAATGGATTGTGTTTCGACTATCGAAAAAAATAAAATACCACAAGCCATACATGAGGCTAATTATGGAAAAGGAATTGTGAAAGAGCGAAAAAATTTTGATTTAAAAAAATATCTTTTTGAAAAAGGTTGTTTAAAAAAATGCTCTAATAACACCAAAAAGATTTCTTTCCAAATTAAAAGTGATGAATTTAATGGTTCAGCTTTTTCTTTTTTAAATATTAAAGCTGAAGAAAGTTTTATGCCAAATGAAAGTTGGCAAAAAATGAGTCAGGGAGAGATGGTTGAGGGGGTGTTGAATACTTTTATTAAAAAAAATAAAAATATCTCTTATTTTATTGCTGAGGGGAAAAAGTGGAAGGTGACAACTCCTTACGGAGCTATTTTTAATGATTTAAATGATCCAGAATTTAGCGCCCTATTTCACAAAAGAGTAACAAAGACAGGCAATAAAAAACCATTTTTAAAAAATGGAGAAATTCAATATGAATATTCAACCACAGATGATGAAGGGAATAAAATGACATTTTGGCTAACATTATCAAAAGATGTCTGCTTTGTAAATGGAAAAAATATTCCTGCAGGTTTTTTTAATCTTGGTTATATTTTGTTGGATGGTATAACCTATTTAGTAACAGAACTTTCAGGGCAAAATTTAAATATTAAAATAATTGATATCGAGGATGGGAACTATTCTTTTGATACATCTGGTTATTCAGAAATGCCTTCTGGGTTTTAAATTTATTAATTTCAAAAAACAAGTAAAATTACAATCATGAAAAAAATTTCTTTATTGCTATTATTTTTAATGACTTTACAAAATACATTTTCACAATTCAATTGGCAACCTTTAGAAACCTCTATTGGTTCAGGTCTTGGAGGATCTTCAATCAATGGAATAGTTGTTTTAAACAACAAAGTTTATTTTGAAGGGTTTAATTCTTTAACCACTGCTTCTGAACTTTATTCAACAGATGGAACGCAAGCTGGTACAACCGTTGTTGCTGATTTAGTTCAAACTCCCGGATTTGGCAGTAGCCCAAGAGATCTAACCGTTTTTAACAACGAAATCTATTTTTCGGCTGGAGTGGAAACATTTGGAAGAGAACTTTTTAAAACCAATGGAACAGTAACAACAAAAGTCAAAAACAATGCAGTTGGTATTTTTCAAAGTGAGCCAAAATCGTTGATAGAAGTTAACGGGCAACTGTATTATTTTGCATTGGAACAAAACTCGATTGGTTATGACCTTTGGAGAACAGATGGAACTTCGGACGGAACTGTAAAGGCTGCAGAATTAGATTTAGTTAACAATGACACTAGATTGATTTCAAAAGTTGGCAATTATCTTGTTTATGTTGGAAAATCATTTGGCGATACAACAATCGGAAATGAAGTTTACAGCTTTAATACGACTACAAACCAGACCACCCTTTTATTAGATATTGCAGGAAATGCTAATGGTAATGCTGGAAACTTCAGAAATATGATTGCGTTTGACAATAAAATATTTTACACTTATGGAAATGATCTTTATTATTCAGATGGACAAAATCAATCAATATTACTATCAAGCGGGTTTTATTCTGCACTTCGTAATTTTACAGTGTTTAACAATCAACTTCTTTTTTTTGCAACTACTGGCACATCTGGCACTGATCTTTTTAGATGTGTAGTAAATAGTTCAAATCAATACGAATTTAACAAAGTTTATAATTTTTTCCCAAACACAACTTTGCCATATGACCCAATTAATATGCCTGCAAATGATTTTAAAATTGTAACATTAAACAATAAATTATATTTTGCTGCAACCGAAGAAATTTCTGGAAGTAATAAAAACATTTACGAAACCGATGGTATAATTTGTACTCCAGTGGTAACAATGAACTTTACTGTTACACCATTTGCAAGACAATTATTTAATTTAACGGCAATGAATAACAAATTATACTTTCAGATGACCGGAAATCCAACAACTTCAAATCCTGGATATTATCAAAAACTTTGGGAAGCGAATCCATCAACTGGAAGTTTTCAAGAAATTACAACAACGAATTCTGGGCCAATAGAAAATGTTCCATTGTATGTTGAAAATTATCCAATGATTGTAATGAATAACGAATTGTATTTTACGGCATTTAATTCTGAATTTAGCAGCGAACTATGGAAGCTTTCTGATTCAAATCAATTGAATATTTCTAATTTTGATTCTAAAAACAAAATTGATCTTTACCCCAACCCAACCTCAAACATATTGAACATAAAAATTGAAAATATTTTAAATTTTAAAATTGAAATCTTTGATTTTATTGGTAAAAAAGTTGGATATTATAAAAATCAAACTTCAATTGATGTTTCACACCTAACTTCTGGTATTTATCTTGTTAAAATAATTGATTTAAAAACGAACGTTTTTTCGTCTTATAAAATTATAAAAAATTAAAAGTACTTTTTTATCATTCATAAATCCTCCTTTTAATATTTTAAAATGGAGGATTTTTATATTCTAAAAAATTTTAATGCTTATGTTAAAACGAAAATTTTAACTGAAATCTTTAAAAATATTTTAGTTTTTCACTTCTCACAATATTGGTATCTTTGCCGACAATGAAATTCGATTTAAAATTCACAGACCCAAAAAGTAAGGCTAGAGCAGGAGTTATCACTACTGATCATGGCGAAATTCAAACGCCCATTTTTATGCCTGTTGGTACTGTTGGCACTGTAAAAGGCGTGCATCAAACAGAGCTAAAAAATGAAATCAATCCTGATATTATTTTAGGAAATACCTATCATCTTTTTTTACGCCCTAAAACTGATATTTTAGAACAAGCAGGTGGTTTGCACAAATTCATGAATTGGGATCGAAATATCTTGACAGATTCTGGTGGTTATCAAGTATATTCTTTGTCAAGCAATCGTAAAATCAATGAAGAAGGCGTAAAGTTTAAAAGTCATATTGATGGCTCAACACACGTTTTTACACCCGAAAATGTGATGGAAATTCAACGTTCAATAGGTGCAGATATCATCATGGCTTTTGATGAATGTACTCCTTATCCTTGTGAGTATAATTACGCAAAACGTTCTATGCACATGACACACAGATGGTTGGACAGATGCATCAATCATTTGGATAAATTGCCGTACAAATATGGCTATGAACAAACATTTTTCCCTATTGTTCAAGGAAGTACGTATAAAGATTTGCGAAAACAATCTGCAGAATATATTGCAAATGCTGGCGCTCAAGGAAATGCGATTGGCGGACTCTCTGTGGGTGAACCTGCTGAAGAAATGTATGCAATGACCGAAATTGTCACTGCCATTTTGCCAGAAGACAAACCAAGATATTTGATGGGTGTTGGAACACCTATCAATATTTTAGAAAATATTGCACTCGGAATTGATATGTTTGATTGTGTGATGCCCACAAGAAATGCTAGAAATGGCATGCTTTTTACAGCAAATGGCACCATCAATATGAAAAACAAAAAATGGGAAAATGATTTTTCTGAAATCGATGAAATGGGAATCACTTTTGTGGATACACTTTATTCAAAAGCGTATCTTCGTCATTTATTTGCTGCGAATGAAATGCTTGGTAAACAGATTGCAACCATTCACAATTTAGGTTTTTATATGTGGTTGGTGAGAGAAGCAAGAAAGCATATTTTAGCAGGCGATTTTAGGGAATGGAAAGATAAAATGGTCATTCAAATGGATAAACGTTTATAGTTTTGAAAATCATAGATAGCTACATTTTAAAACGGTTTTTGGTAACTTTTTTGTTTACCTTATTGATTTTGATTCCTATAGCAATTGCTATTGACATTGCTGAAAAAGTTGATGATTTTTTACAACATGCAAATCTTGGACTTTTTGAAGTTGTGAATGATTATTATAAAAATTTTATCATCTATTACACCAATACCTTTATGCCTTTGGCATTGTTTATTGCGGTCATTTTATTTACGACAAAACTCTCAAACAACACCGAAATTATTGCCATCACAAATGCAAAAGTTTCGTTTACAAGGTTTTTGTACCCTTATTTTTTAGGAGCTTCAATTGTTACCTTGGTTTCATTGATAATGAATCATTTTGTTGTTCCCAACAGTAGCAAAACACGAAAAAAATTCGAGAAGCAATATTTGAATAATAACAACCAAAATCAAGAGTTGAAATATGTAACAGATTTTAGTTTACAACTCACTGATAGCACTTATATTTTTATACGAAATTTTAATACGGATATCAATTCAGGATATGATTTTACCTCTGAAGTTTATGACGGATTAAAATTGAAGTCAAAATTAGTGGCTGACAATATTAGATACAATGAAAAAGACTCTCTCTTTTCACTAACAAATTGGAGATTAAGAAAATTATTTAGTAAGAGAGATGAAATTTCTTCAGGAAATAAAATTGATACACTTTTCAATTTCACCCCCAAAGATTTGGTTTATAAATCAGCACTCTCCCAAGAAATGCCTTCAAATGAGTTGATACAATTTATTAATATTTCAAAAAAAAGAGGTGTAAAAAACTTGAATGCTTATTTGGTTGAGCTTCATAAAAGAACAAGTCTTCCTTTTGCATCCTATATTTTAACACTAATTGCAGTGGCTTTGGCATTCAAGAAAAAAAGAGGAGGTACAGGAATCAATTTAGCAATAGGAGTTGGATTGATGTTTACCTATGTTTTTCTTTTAAAAATTTCAGAAGTTTTAGGGGCTGTTGCAGGTGTTAATTCACTTTTATACGTTTGGATGCCCAATATTTTCTTCGCTCTAGTGGCTATATATTTATATTACAATGCTAGAAAATAATTTTAAAAACTATCTTTTATTGCACTTCATTGTTTTTATTTGGGGGTTTACAGCAATTCTTGGCGCATTAATCACTTTGGAAGCAATTCCATTGGTTTTTTTTAGAATGAGCCTTGCAGTTTTTTTTATTTTCATATTTTTTATTTACAAAAAAAAATCTTTTTCACTTGATAAACAGGGAATCTTAAAATTCTTAATCACAGGGATTATCATTGCAACTCATTGGATTTTCTTTTTCAAAGCAATTAAAGTTTCAAATGTTTCTGTAGCATTGGTTACAATGAGTACAGGCGCATTTTTTGCCTCATTAATTGAACCGATTTTATTTAAAAGTAAGGTAAAACCCTTAGAAATTTTCCTAGGTTTACTAGTTGTTATTGGATTATCTATCATTTTTAAATTCGAAAGTAGGTATCAATTAGGGATTATCTATGCCCTAATTTCAGCATTTTTGGCTGCATTATTTTCAGTTTTAAATGGCCTTTTTGTAAAAAAATATGATGCAAATACCATTTCTTTATACCAACTATTTTTTGGGTCAGTTTTCGTGGCTTTTTACTTATTTTTATCAAAAGGCTTTACACCAACTTTTTTTGATTTAAAAACAATGGATTGGGTTTATCTTGCAATTTTGAGCAGCGTTTGTACTGCATATGCCTTTATTACATCAGTTAAAGTAATGAAATTTTTATCACCTTATACAGTGATGCTTACCATTAATTTAGAACCTATTTATGCAATAATACTTGCATTATTTATTTTTGGTGATAAAGAAAAAATGAATCCTGAGTTTTATTTTGGGGCAGTTATTGTTTTTGGAGTGGTATTATTAAACGGAATTATTAAAAATAAAACTACAATAAAACAGGAGTTTAAAGAGAGAGTAAATTCAAAAAAGTAACTCAATTTTATTTAAAAAAGTATTTTTTATAGTATGTTTGTTTAATCTAAAATGAAATCAAAATAATTACAATATGGAATATCTAGACTTCGAAATGCCGATTAAAGAGCTACAAGACCAACTTGAAAAATGTCAAATTATTGGAGCAGAAAGTGAGGTAGATGTTTCTGCAACATGCAAGAAAATTGAAAAAAAACTAGCAGAGGCTAGAAAAGAAATTTATAAAAATCTTTCTCCATGGCAAAGAGTGCAATTGTCAAGGCACCCAAACAGGCCTTATACTATGGATTATATTCGTGCTATTTTGGGGGATACTTTTATGGAATTTCATGGAGATAGAAACGTAAAAGATGACAAAGCCATGGTTGGTGGTTTAGGTAAAATCGGAAATCAATCTTTTATGTTTATTGGCCAACAAAAAGGATTTAATACAAAAACGCGTCAATTTAGAAACTTCGGAATGGCAAATCCTGAAGGTTATAGAAAAGCGTTGCGTTTGATGAAAATGGCTGAAAAATTCAGAATTCCTGTGGTTACTTTGCTTGATACTCCTGGTGCTTATCCTGGTTTAGAAGCTGAAGAACGTGGTCAAGGTGAAGCCATTGCAAGAAATATTTTTGAAATGACTCGTTTAAAAACACTAATTATTGCCATTGTTATTGGTGAAGGTGCTTCTGGTGGAGCACTTGGAATTGGCGTCGGAGATAGGGTTTATATGATGGAAAATACTTGGTACACCGTGATTTCTCCAGAATCTTGCTCCTCAATTTTGTGGAGAAGTTGGGAGTTTAAAGAACAAGCAGCTGATGCTTTAAAATTGACTGGTGCAGATATGAAAAAATTGAATTTGATTGATGGAATCATCAAAGAGCCAATGGGAGGAGCACATACTGATAGAGAAGGTGCTTTCAAAGCCGTAGAAGAACAAATTTTGGCTGCTTTTGAGGAATTAAAGGGTTTAAATGATGCTGAATTAGTTGCAAAAAGAATGCAGAAATACGCTGAAATGGGGGTTTATAAAGAATAGTTTTAAAAATTACCTTTAAAAAAAGGCGAAATTTTCCTGAAAATTTCGCCTTTTTTATTAATTTTTGATAATTACAAGATTAGTAGTAAGTAATTTGAAATTCGTAATTTAATGTTCCAATATTATAAAACTGAATCTAATAATTCCTTTAAAATTGGATCTGAGGGTCTTGGAGCATCAGCATCAACAATATTTCCTTTTGGATCAATCAATATAAACCTTGGAATTCCATTGATTTGATAAGCTTCTTGAAAACTAAAATCTTTACCAGCCCAAAGTTGAACGTCACCTAAACTATTTTCTTTTACAAAATCTCTCCATTTTTTTTCAGCAGATTCCCATGAGCCACCACTTCTAGTTGATTCATCTGATGAAATACCAACAAAAACAATATTTTTATCTTTATACAATTTTTTCATTTCTTTCAAAAAAGGAATTTGTTGAATGCAAGGTCCACACCAAGTTGCCCAAACATCTATATACACATATTTTCCTTTAAAAGAATCCAAAGATTTTGAACCTCCTTTAAAATCAATGTAATTCTCAAATTTTGGAGAAGGTTTTCCCTGCCCAAAAACTTGATTTTTGCTGTATGTTTCCTCAAAATATTTGATTAATTGTTTATTTTGAACTTTAATATTTGCATACAAAGTGCTATCAAGATTTTGATATGAGTTTAAAATACTGTCGTATGTAGATTTTAGTTCATCTAATTTTTTTATAAATGCAGTTTTTTCAAGGTTTAAAATATCTTGAGGATTCCCTAAATCCCTACTTTTTTTTATTTGAGCAATGATAAAATTACTATTTTGAGAACCTTCTCCCGAAAATTTAAAGGTTTCAAAAAAATCACTATAATCCCCTTTGATAGTAATGTCGAAACCATTTTTAAGAAAAATAGGGGCATTCTTATTACTCTCTGTTGTAAAACTGTAAATTGCTGATTGTGGTACTTTCAAAGTATCTTTAAAACTCCCGTCTTTATTGAATTTTATCTCTTTCACAAGGCCTTCTCTTCCTACAATTCGGATTAAGGAATCTTTATTATTTTCAATTTTTCCTGATAATGTTAAGTAATCTGATGGGTGTTTTTTAGAACATGCAGTTATTAAAAAAATGCTAAATATGATAATTTTATAATTTTTCATCTTTGGTTTTAAATTTAGTGCAAATATAAAGTTTAAAACTCATAATATTGTTAAAATCATTTGCATATACAATTTTGAAGTTGCAATTTTGATTATCAATCAAACATAAATGAGTGCAATTCATTTTATAGACAATAAAGCTCTTGATTTATCGAAAATCAAAGAAATTATTACAGAAAATCATCAATTAGAATTATCAGTTTCTGCTATTGAAAAAATCAATAAATGCAGATTTTATTTGGATGAAAAAACAAAATCTATTTCAACACCCTTGTATGGAATTAACACTGGTTTTGGAGCATTGTATAATGTAAAAATTTCAGAAAATAATTTACAAAAATTGCAAGAAAATTTAGTGAAAAGTCACGCTTGTGGAACAGGTGAAGAAGTTCCAAAAGAGATTGTAAAATTGATGATTTTATTCAAAATTCAATCATTGAGTTATGGTCATTCTGGGGTGCAATTGGCAACCGTAAAAAGGTTGATTGATTTTTATAACAATGATATTATACCTGTAGTTTTTTCACAAGGATCTCTGGGCGCTTCTGGTGATTTATCGCCTTTGGCTCATCTTTCTCTTCCGCTAATTGGATTGGGTGAAGTGTATTATAAAAATAAAAAAACAACAGCCGAAAAAGTATTAAAAATCTTTTCTTGGGAAAGTATAAAACTGCAATCCAAAGAAGGGTTAGCATTGTTAAATGGTACTCAATTTATGTCCGCTTTCGGAATTTATTGTTTGTTGAAATCGTATAAATTATCCTATTTGTCTGACGTTATTGGTACAATTTCTTTAGAGGCTTTTGATGGAAGAATTGAACCATTTAACGAGTTAATTCATCTGATAAGACCTCACAATGGACAACTTAAAACCGCAGAAAGAATCAATGATTTTTTAGAGGGAAGTGAAATTATTTCGCAAGAAAAACAACATGTTCAAGATCCGTATTCTTTTCGTTGTATGCCACAAGTTCATGGAGCAACAAAAGATACCATTCGTTTTGTAACAAAAACTTTTTTGACAGAAGTAAATTCAGTAACCGACAATCCAAATATTTTTGTAACAGAAAATGAAATTATTTCTGGAGGAAATTTTCATGGTCAACCTTTGGCATTAGGATTGGATTTCCTTGCCATTGCGCTTTCTGAATTGGGAAATATTTCTGAAAGACGAACCTATCAATTGGTTTCTGGTCACAGGCATTTGCCTCCTTTTTTGATTTCAAATCCAGGATTGAATTCAGGTTTTATGATTCCTCAATATACAGCTGCTAGCATTGTAAGTCAAAATAAACAATATGCCACTCCTGCAAGTGTAGATTCTATTGAGTCGAGTAATGGACAAGAAGACCACGTTTCTATGGGCGCAAATGCTGCAACAAAATGTAAGAAAATTGCGGATAATTTACAAACGATTTTAGCTATTGAATTGTTTACAGCTTCTCAAGCATTGTATTTTGCAAAGGCAAAAACGTCGCCTTTTTTAGCCTCATTGGTTGGGATATTCAGAGAAGAAGTTTCTTTTGTGGAAGAAGATAGAGTGATGCATTATGACATTAAAAAAGCTTCCGAATTTATTGAGAGTTTTGAAATTGATAGCAATGAATTGTTTTAAAATTTATTTTAAAAAAAACCTCAAACGTTAGTGTTTGAGGTTTTTTCAGTTTATGAACCTGATTCAGTTCGAGATTCTGTTTTCTTGGTACCTTTTTTGATTTTTACAAAAAGTTCACTTTTTTCTTCATCCAATTCCATGGTGATGGTGTCGCCTTCTGTCAATTTTGAGTTTACAATTTCTTCGGCAAGTGCGTCTTCAACATATTTTTGTATTGCTCTTTTTAGAGGTCTTGCACCATATTTTTTATCAAAACCTTTGTCAGCAATAAAATCTTTTGCTTTTTCGCTGATAGTTAAAGTGTAGCCTAAATCAGAAATTCTCAGCAAAAGTTTGTTCAATTCAATATCAATAATTGAATGAATGTCTGCTTTTTCAAGTGCATTAAAAATGACAACGTCATCAATTCTATTCAAAAACTCAGGAGCAAATGATTTTTTCAAGGCACCTTCAATCACCGATTTTGCGTAATCTTCAGCTTGAGCTTCTTTTGAAGAAGTTCCAAAACCAAGACCACCACCAAAATCTTTTATTTGGCGAGCTCCAATATTGGAAGTCATAATGATAATTGTATTTCTAAAATCGATTTTTCGACCCAAACTGTCAGTGATATATCCGTCATCTAAAATTTGTAGTAGCATATTGAAAACATCAGGATGTGCTTTTTCAATTTCATCTAGAAGTACGACTGCATAAGGCTTTCTTCGCACTTTTTCAGTTAATTGTCCTCCCTCTTCATAGCCAACATATCCCGGAGGCGCACCAATCAAACGTGAAATAGCAAATTTTTCCATGTATTCACTCATATCAATTCTGATAAGAGAATCTTCAGAGTCAAACAATTCTTTAGCTAAAATTTTTGCCAATTGAGTTTTTCCAACACCAGTTTGTCCTAAAAAAATAAAAGAACCAATGGGTTTATTTGGGTCTTTTAATCCCACTCTGTTTCTTTGAATTGCTTTCACAACTTTGGTAACAGCTTCATCTTGACCAATTACTTTCCCTTTGATTGATTTAGGAAGTTCAAATAAACGATGACTTTCAGCTTCAGCAACTCTGTTTACGGGAATTCCTGTCATCATTGAAACGACTTCTGCAACATTGTCTTCGGTTACAATTTCTCGGTTCAATTTAGAATCTTCTTCCCATTGTTTTTGGGCAGAATGTAGGGCTGCTTCTATGTTTTTTTCATCGTCTCTCAACTTGGCAGCTTCTTCATATTTTTGACCGTTAACGGCTTTGGTTTTTCTTTCACGAATCACTTCTAATTGTGCTTCCAATTCCAAAATTTGTTTTGGAACCACAATATTTGTGATGTGGATTCTAGAGCCTGCTTCGTCCATAGCATCAATAGCTTTGTCAGGTAAATACCTGTCGGTCATGTATCTATTTGTTAATTTTACACAAGCTTCAATGGCTTCATTTGTGAAATTAACATTGTGGTGTTCTTCGTATTTATTTTTGATATTGTGCAAAATCTGAATGGTTTCTTCAACAGTAGTTGGATCAACAATTACTTTTTGGAAACGTCTTTCTAAAGCGCCATCTTTTTCAATATTTTGACGATATTCATTCAGTGTTGTAGCTCCAATACATTGGATTTCACCTCTTGCTAATGCCGGTTTTAACATGTTTGAGGCGTCTAACGAACCTGTTGCGCCACCTGCACCAACAATAGTATGAATTTCGTCAATGAATAAAATAATATCATCATTTTTTTCAAGCTCGTTCATCAAAGCTTTCATTCGCTCTTCAAACTGCCCTCTGTATTTTGTGCCTGCGACCAAACTTGCCAAATCAAGAGAAACAATTCGTTTGTCAAATAAAATTCTCGAAACTTTTCGTTCGATAATTCTCAATGCCAAGCCTTCGGCAATAGCTGATTTTCCCACGCCAGGTTCACCAATTAACATTGGGTTGTTTTTCTTTCTTCTGCTTAAAATTTGAGAAACGCGTTCAATTTCTTTTTGTCTTCCAACAACCGGGTCTAATTTTCCGGCTTCTGCCAATGAAGTCAAATCTCTGCCAAAATTATCTAAAACTGGTGTTTTTGATTTTTTAACCATTTTTCCTCTTTGTGATTGATCGAAAGGATTTGATTTTTCTGGATTATAATCATCATCAGAAGGAATTTCTGAGATTGGATTTGATGGTAAATCTTGGTCATCATTGAGGTCAGTTTCTTCTGCATGAAGTTGTTTATACAACGCTTTTGCTTCATCATAATTTATATGATATTTTTGAATCAATTTGGTAGTTGGGTCATTTTCATTTCTGAGAATACAAAGCAACAAATGTGCAGTATCTATTGATTCGCTTTCATACAATTTGGCTTCTAAAAAAGTTGTTTTAAGGGCTTTTTCTGCTTGTCTAGTTAATTGCAAATTGGGTTTATTGAAACTATCAATAAACGTGGGATTTGAAGGATTAAGTTGTTCTAATTTTTTGCGTAAAAGAATTAAATCAACATCAAATGCTGATAATATTTCTATCGCTTTTCCTTCTCCTTTTCTGATTAATCCGAGTAGAAGATGTTCAGTCCCTATAAATTCGTGTCCCAATCTTAAGGCTTCCTCTTTGCTAAAAGTAATTACATCTCTAACTTTTGGTGAAAAATTATCGTCCATGTGTATGTCTATATTGTCGTAAATTTAATTCTTTTTTTTGTGAATGTAACAAAAAAAATGCCAATGAAAAAATCTGACAGTTTGGCAATGTTTGTATATTGCGAATTTACTGAAAATCAAGCAAATAAATCAATGTTAAAATTTATTTAAAAATGTTGATAACTCTAACGTTTCTAATCACATAAAAGCTTTGTCAAAACTGAAAGAAATTGTATCTTGCCTTGTTTTAAAAATCAAGAATAAATAGTAAAAATACATTTATGGCAGAAGGTGAAAAGTTAATTCCTATTAATATTGAAGATCAAATGAAAGCTGCTTACATTGATTATTCAATGTCAGTGATTGTTTCAAGAGCATTACCAGATGTAAGAGACGGTTTTAAGCCAGTTCACAGAAGGGTGCTTTTTGGGATGCATGAGTTAGGAATTAAAGCAACAGGAGCGTATAAAAAATCCGCAAGAATTGTTGGTGAAGTTTTAGGAAAGTACCATCCACATGGAGATACTTCAGTTTATGATTCTATGGTAAGAATGGCGCAAGAATGGAGTGTGCGTTATATGATGGTTGATGGGCAAGGAAATTTTGGTTCAGTAGATGGTGATTCGCCTGCAGCAATGCGTTATACTGAGGTAAGAATGCAGAAAATATCTGAGGAAATGCTGGCTGATATTGAAAAAGAGACTGTGGATTTTCAATTAAACTTTGATGATACTCTCGAAGAACCTACAGTTTTACCAACAAGAATCCCAAATTTATTAGTAAACGGAGCTTCAGGAATTGCAGTTGGGATGGCCACAAATATGGCACCTCATAATTTGACAGAAGTTATCAATGGAACTATTGCTTATATTGACAATAGAGATATCGAGATTGAAGAATTGATGCAACACATCACAGCTCCTGATTTTCCAACAGGTGCTACTATTTACGGGTATGATGGAGTTAGAGAGGCGTTTGAAACTGGACGTGGTAGAATAGTAATTCGTGCAAAAGCCGCTTTTGAGGAAGTACATGGCAGAGATTGTATCATTGTAACTGAAATTCCTTATCAAGTGAATAAAGCAGAAATGATTAAAAAAACTGCGGATTTAGTGAATGAGAAAAAACTTGAAGGAATCTCAAATATCAGAGATGAATCTGATAGAAATGGAATGCGAATTGTTTATGTCTTAAAAAAAGATGCCATTCCAAATATCATCTTGAACAAACTTTATAAATACACACAACTTCAAACTTCTTTTAGTGTTAACAATATTGCTTTGGTCAATGGTCGTCCACAACAATTAAACTTAAAGCAATTAATTCATTATTTTGTTGAACATAGACATGACGTTGTTGTTCGAAGAACAGAATTTGAACTCAGAAAAGCAGAAGCAAGAGCCCATATTTTAGAGGGATTAATCATAGCATCAGACAATATTGATGAGGTAATTGCCATCATTAGATCATCAACCAATGCCGATGAAGCTCGTGAAAGATTGATGGAACGTTTTTCATTAACAGAAATTCAATCTAAAGCAATCGTTGAAATGCGTTTGCGTCAATTAACAGGTCTTGAACAGGATAAATTACGTTCAGAATATGAAGAAATCATGTTGTCAATTGCGGATTTCAAAGATATTTTAGCAAACGAACCTAGACGTTATCAAATCATCAAAGATGAATTACTGCATATTAAGGAAAAATATGGTGATGAACGCAGATCAACTATAGAATACGCAGGAGGTGACATGCAAATTGAAGACATGATTCCTGACACAAAAGTGGTTATTACGATTTCAAACGCTGGATATTTGAAACGGACAAATCTTGATGAATATAAAGTTCAAAATAGAGGAGGACGTGGTCAAAAAGGAGCAACCACAAGAGATGAAGATTTCTTAGAACATCTTTTTGTTGGAACTAATCACCAATACATGTTGTTTTTTACTCAAAAAGGAAAAGTATTTTGGATGAGAGTTTACGAAATTCCAGAAGGTGGAAAAAATACCAAAGGAAGAGCTATTCAAAACATCATCAATATTGAATCAGATGACAAAGTAAAAGCATTCTTAGTAACGCAAGATTTGAAAGATGAAGAATATGTAAACAGCCATTATGTCATCATGGCAACCAAAAAAGGTCAAGTGAAAAAGACTTCTTTAGAACAATATTCTCGCCCAAGAGCTAATGGAATTAACGCTATAACAATCAAAGAGGATGACGAATTGTTAGAAGCAAAACTAACAACTGGTGATAGCCAAGTAATGATAGCTTTAAAATCTGGAAAAGCAATTCGTTTCGAAGAAGCTAAAACTCGTCCAATGGGAAGAACTGCCTCTGGAGTTAGAGGAATTACTTTGCAAGACGATCAAGACGAAGTTATAGGAATGATTGCTGTAAATGATTTGAACAGCGATATTTTAGTTGTATCAGAGAAAGGTTATGGAAAACGCTCTAGTTTAGAGGATTATAGAATTACCAATAGAGGAGGTAAAGGAGTAAAAACTTTGAATATCTCTGCAAAAACAGGAAATTTAGTTGCCATTAAAAATGTAGATGACAAGAATGATTTGATGATTATTAACAAATCAGGATTAACTATTAGAATGGCAGTGGAAGATTTGAGAGTTATGGGACGTGCAACGCAAGGTGTTCGATTGATAAATATCAAAGAAGATGATGCCATTGCAGCAGTGGCAGGAGTGGTTCATGAAGATGAAAATGAGGTTGAAATTGAAAACGGCACAAATATTGGGAATGATACGAATATTGAAAATGAATCAAATGAAAATCAAGAATAATTATAAATTAAATCAATCAAAAATGAAAAAACAATTAGTAGCGCTTTGTTTAGGATTCATGACTATTGGATTATATGCGCAAAAGGATGAGTTAAAAAATGCTGAAAAAGCTATTAAAGGAGGCGATTTTAAAACAGCTCAAACCATTATTGAATCTTTGGACGCTATGGAAGAAACCATGGATGAAAAATACAAGGCTCAATATTATTTTCTTAAAGGACAAACTTATGGTACAAGAGATGTTAAAAAAGCGGCAGAGGCTTACAATAAATTGATAACTTATGAAAATCAAATAGGTAAGAAAAAATATACCAAAGAGGCCGAACCAAAATTGAATGACTTATTACAGTTTGTGTCTAAAAAAGCGATTAATTTTTATAATGAAGAGAAGGATTATAAAAATGCAGCTGAAAACTTTTATTTAACCTATCAATTAAGCCCAAAAGACACTTCTTTTTTATACAACGCAGCAGTAAGTGCTTCATTAGCAAAAGATTATGAGAAATCTTTAGGGTATTATAAAAAATTGCAAGAATTAGGCTATACAGGAATTGCAACAGAATTTTATGCGGTTAACAAAGCTAGTGGAGAGGTTGAAAACCTTGGAAATAAAGCGAATAGAGATACAATGGTTAAACTTGGTCAATATTCTAATCCAACAAATAAAGTAACAGAATCAAAGAAAGCTGATATCATCAAAAACATCGCTTACATTTATGTAAACGAGGGGAAAACTGAGGAGGCTATGGTTGCTTTACAAGAAGCAAGAAAAAATGATCCGAAAGATTTAAATTTACTTTTGAATGAAGCTCAATTGTATATCAAACTTGAGAAAATGGACAAGTTTGCAGCATTAATGCAAGAAGCAATTCGTTTAGATCCAAACAACCCAACATTGTTTTTTAACTTGGGTGTTGTAAATCAAAATGAGAAAAAAATTGATGAAGCTCTCGAATACTATAAAAAAGCCATCGAATTAAAACCAGATTATGTGGATGCTTATATGAATTTAGCAGTCGCAATTTTATCTGGAGAGCAATCAATTGTTGATGAAATGAACAACAACTTATCTAACAATAAAAAATATAACGAACTTGAAAAACAACAAAAAGATTTGTACAAAAAAGCTCTACCATTCCTCGAAAAAGCGGACGAATTAAATAGATCTGAAGAAACTGTAAAATCGCTTTTAAATATTTATGATATTTTAGAATATACCGACAAAGCAGATGCACTTAGAGTTGTTTATAAAAAAATGAGAGAATAGAAATTTCTCAGTAAAAATAAAAAAGCCAAAATCATATTTGATTTTGGCTTTTTTATATCATCTTTTTTATCACCCTAAGTTTGTGCGTATGTTTTTGTAATTCAACATTGAAAATACCACTATGATCAAGTGTATCAATCCTTACTTTTCCGTAAGAATGAATAATGTGATAGTCTTTTAAAATGATACCAACATGAACAATTTCGCCATTTTCATTGTCAAAAAATGCCAAATCGCCAGGTTCACTCTCTTCAATAAAACTTAAAACTTCACCTTGAGTCGCCTGTTGTTTTGCCTCTCTGAGAAGTGAATAACCACAAAGTTTATAAACCATTTGAGTAAAACCAGAACTATCTATTCCAAAAGGTGTTTTTCCTCCCCACAAATACGGAGCGTTCAAAAAAGGAAATGCTTTTTGTATGATGTCATTTTTTTTTAGTTTTCCGGATAAAACTTTTCCATCATACACATATTTTTTAGAGTTGATGGTAAATTCATTTTTAAAAAAATAAGGCAACCTAGAACCCATAGGAATTGTAAAATAATCATTGTTTGAATTAAAGATAAAATCAATTATTTCTCCGGAGAATGTGGGTTCGCCAATGGACAATCTTTCGAATAAATCCTCTGAAATTTCCTCAAATTGTTTGTTATCTAAATAACCTTCATATCCATCAAAAAAAACTTTAATTTTACTCCAATACTTTTGTTTTTCAATGATTGTAAAGTGTTCTCCAAACAACAATTGACTTGTCATTTCTGATTTTTCCGAAGGTTCAGATCGAATGGCAACAATACTAAGATTACAAATACCGAATAACAATTTATGGTAAATTTGAAGGTTGTGGTATTACTTTTTAAATTCTTTCAATCACGATTGCACTTGCGCCACCACCACCATTACAGATTGCAGCCGCTCCAATTTTGGCGTTATTTTGTTTTAAAATTGAAGTTAATGAAATCACGATTCTAGCTCCAGATACCCCTAAAGGATGCCCTAAAGAAACGGCTCCTCCATTCACGTTTACTTTATCAGCAGACAATCCTAAAATTTTCATATTTGCCAATCCAACTACCGAAAACGCTTCATTTAGTTCAAAAAAGTCAACATCATCTATTGTGATATTTGCTTTTGCAAATGCTTTTGGCAATGCTTTTGCTGGCGCAGTTGTGAACCATTTTGGTTCGTGAGCAGCATCCGCAAAACCTCTAATTTTAGCCAATGGTTTCAAATTTAGTTCTTTGGCTTTTTCAGCTGACATTAGTATCAATGCTGCTCCACCATCATTAATTGTTGAAGCATTTGCGGCAGTAACTGTCCCGTCTTTAGAGAAAGCTGGTCTTAGTGATGGTATTTTTTCTAAAAAAACATTTTTAAATTCTTCATCTTCTGAAAAAATAATTGGATCACCTTTTCGCTGAGGAATTTCAACAGGAACTATTTCATCATTATATTTCCCTTCTTTCCAAGCTTTTGCGGAACGATTGTAGGATTCTATTGCAAACGCATCTTGATCTTCTCTCGAAAAATGAAATTCTGAAGCACATTCATCTGCACAAACGCCCATGGCTACTTTTTCATAAGCATCAACTAGTCCGTCTTTTTGAATTCCATCTTCCATAGAAATTGATCCAAATTTTGCGCCTATTCTTGCATGATGGTAATGAGGAATCATGCTCATGTTTTCCATTCCTCCAGCAACCACAATAGCGGCATCTCCAAGTGCAATTGTTTGAGCTGCTAACATAATTGCTTTCAATCCGGAAGAACAAACTTTGTTAACAGTCGTACAAGGCACTGTGTTTGGTATTCCAGCATGAATAGAGGCTTGTCTTGCAGGAGCTTGACCTAAACCAGCCGAAACAACATTTCCCATAAAAACTTCATCAACTAAATTTGGGTCTAAATTTATTTTTTGTAAAGCTCCTTTTATGGCAGTTGCTCCTAAAATTGGTGCTGGAATTGTTGATAAACTTCCCATAAAACTTCCAATTGGTGTTCTAGCTACAGATACAATCACTACATCTTTCATAATCTCTGATTTTGTTGAAAATAAATTCTTTAATAATTGATGCTAAATTAACCAATTTTAATCAAAATAAAATCTTTATAGATATGTAATTTTCAACCCTCGTAAATTTACTGTAAGTTTGTTGTAATTAGTCAATATCATGAGCCAGTTCGTTAACAAAATATATAGAAATAATACCATTATTTATAAAATCATTTTATTTTTATTAACCACCATTTCGATTGTTTATTTATTTCCTAAAGGAGGACAATTTAAGTACGATTTTAGCAATGGTCAATTGTGGAAATATGACAATTTATATGCACCTTTTGATTTTTCAATTCAAAAAACAAATGAAGAAATTGCCATTGAAAAGAAAAAAATTATTTCGTATTCAAAAAAATATTTCGAATATGATTCCAAAACTGTTTTAAACGTAAATCAAAACTTTGAAAAAAAAATAGCTTCATTGTCTTCAAATGACTCATTAAGTGTTCAGGATATTGGAATTTTAAAAAAAACTGGAGAAAATATTTTAGAGAAAATATATGAAGTTGGGTTTTTGGAGGTTTTCAACGAAGATTGGAATTTAGAAAATGATGAATTAATTGCACTGAAAAAGGAAAATGAAGTAAGTGATGTTTTATTTTCAAATCTTTTAACTTCCAAGGATATTTTGACAATATTAAACAAAAATCTTGGTACAAAACCATATAACTTTCAGCAAGAATTATTGTTAAATATTCTTGTTAATGTCACTAAACCCAATGTTTTTTTTGACAAAGAATTTACAAATAAAATCATTGAAAACGATACAAAACAAATTTCAATGACCCAAGGCAGGGTTGCCTCTGGAGAATTAATTATTCAAAAAGGAGGAATTGTTGAAGGAAAAAAATTAGCCATTTTAAATTCTTTGAAAACAGAGTCAGAGTCAAAAGTTTGGACAGAATCAAATTATAATTGGATTATTTTAGGATACACAATTCTAGTTTCATTAGCATTGTTAATGTTATTGTTGTTTTTGCACAAATACCGGCTAGATATTTTCAACAATAACAACAAAGTAACCTTTATATTTTTTAATGTTTTTGCCATTATTTTTGTGCAAACTTTAGTTATTAAATACAATTCTGATTATTTATACATAGTTCCACTTAGTATTTTACCAATTATTATAAAAGCTTTTTTCGATGCACGATTGGGTTTGTTTACACATGTTTTGACAGTATTGCTTTTGGGTTATATCGTGCCAGACAGTTTCGAGTTCATTTACCTTCATATTATTGCTGGAATTGTAACCATTTTAACTGTTTCAGAACTCTACAAAAGAGCCAATTTATTTATTTCAGTTGCGCAAATAACTTTTATTTACATGCTTACTTACTTTGCCTTTTCTGTCATTAAAGAAGGAAATGCATCGCAATTAAATTGGGATTATTTTATTCTTTTTGTGGCAAATGGTTTATTGTCTTTCCTATCAATAATATTAATTTATCTTTATGAAAAAGTTTTTGGATTGGTTTCTGACGTTACTTTACTCGAACTTTCAAATACAAATACAAAGTTGTTAAGAGAGCTAAATGAAAAAGCCCCTGGAACTTTTCAGCATTCAATGCAAGTGGCAAATTTAGCAGAAGCAGCTTCAAATGAAATAGGAGCAAACTCAATGTTGGTAAGAACAGGCGCTTTGTATCATGATATTGGAAAAATGTATAATCCATTATATTTTATTGAAAATCAGACAACAGGCGTCAATCCTCACAATGATTTGTCTGCAAAAGATAGCTCTAAAATCATAATTAATCATGTGATAAAAGGAGTAGAGTTGGCTAAAAAGCACAATCTTCCTGATCGAATTATTGATTTTATACGAACGCATCATGGGACAACTTCTACATTTTATTTTTATAAAAAAGAGCAAGACTTAAATCCTGATATAAAAGTGGATATTAAGAATTTTCAATATCCAGGTCCCATACCATTTTCTAAAGAGACTGCCATTTTGATGATGTGTGATTCTTGTGAAGCGGCTTCAAAAAGTTTACAAAATCCTACGGCTCAATCAATAGATAATTTAGTTGATAAAATTATTGAAAAACAAATGTCTGATAATCAATATTTAAATTCTGATATTACTTTTAGAGAAATTAAAATTATAAAAAAAGTTATCAAGAAAAAACTATTGAACATTTATCATTTGAGGGTTGAATACCCCGAATAAAAAATGTTAAGAAAAAGAACAAAAAATTTTGCTAAATTCCAATTGTAATAGTACATTTGCACTCGCAATTTTTATTTTTTAGAATGTGATGTTTTAAAAAAGGAGAGGTGGCAGAGTGGTAATGCAGCAGATTGCTAATCTGTCGACCTTCGGGTCGCCTGGGTTCGAGTCCCTGTCTCTCCGCTAAATTGCTTTCGGGGTGTAGCGTAGCCCGGTTATCGCGCCTGCTTTGGGAGCAGGAGGTCGCAGGTTCGAATCCTGCTACCCCGACAAAATCATAGTTGATAATTTTATTGTTTCAAAAACTTTAAAATTTATTTTAAGAATTTAATGGTCGCGTAGCTCAGTTGGATAGAGCAACTCACTTCTAATGAGTAGGTCAAAGGTTCGAATCCTTTCGCGATCACAAAAAGGTTTACTGAAAAGTAAGCCTTTTTGTTTCTTATACTTTTCTTGATAATATTTTTTTGCAGTTCAAGTCAAAAACTTTTGCATGTAAGAATTTGATAAAACAATTTTGTTGGTTCCAAAAAAATATTTAAAATTTCTCCACAATCATTTTCTGTGCTATTAACTTTACCTTATATCTAATTTGATGTTTTAAATTAAATTAAAAAGTTTCATCAACTATATTTTCATTTTTTTTAAAAACTAAAATTTCACTATCTTTCCTAATTAAAATAAATTAAGTGTTAAAGAAATTTATAATCTGAAATATAAAAAACAAACAAAATATGAAAAAATATATTTTATTATTTTCATTCCTATTTTTAATACAATTATCAATTTCTCAAGAGAAAGAAATTCCTCAAATAAGGTTTCAAAAAGGGTTTGGAAAAATGGATTTCTTACCTATAAATATGCAAAATAATGAAGTAGATATGGGTTTTACAGGTATGCATTACAATATTTTTTTGAATGATTATTGGTACACTGGTTTGGGAATTTATGGTGCTGTTTTGGGTATAAGAGGTGGTTTTTTTACGCTTGGAGTGAATAGTGGAATCAAAAAATTTATCACTGATGATCTTTATACTGATTTTGGGTTTCATTATGGTGGTGGTGGTGGAAAAAGTGCACGTGATGGTGGTGGAGTATTTATAAAGCCTCATATAAATTTAGGATATCAATTCAAAAAATTTGGAATCAATGCAGGATGGAGTTATATCAACTTTTTTGATGGAGGTGAAATCAAAAGTCATCAACTAAATATGGGTGTAGAAATTCCTTTAAATTTTGAATATACTGATTTTAAAGATTCGGAAAATGAATATAATTTTGAAGGATTACAAAATTCAGGTTGGAATATTCCCTCCAAAAAAACTTCTTTGTTGCTACATTTTAACAATTTAAAAATTGGCGGAAGTGATCAAAATGAAAATATAAAACTATTAGGAAGAAAAACTATTCGTTTGGCTGGATTTGAATTTGCTAATTATTTTTCAAAAAATTGGTTTGGTTTTGTAAAAGTTGATGGTGCATATAATGGCATTAAAGCTGGTTATATGGATGTTTTTTTAGGAGCTGGTTATCATTATTCCTTCAATAAAAATCGCACTAATATTTTAGCAAAATTTGGATTTGGTGCTGGTGGTGGTGGAGGAGTTGATAGTAAAGGAGGTTTTTTATTGTATCCTGATATCTCTATTGAACAGCGAATATTTAATGATATTTTTATTGCAATTAACAAAGGATATGTGCTTTCACCAGACGCACATTTTTATACTTCATCATTTGGGATTGGTTTAAAATATTATCTCCACAGAAATGGTATCATATCTGATGAAAAAACCTTTTCATCAGGAAAATTTAAAGGTTTAGAAGTTATTACAAAACACGACATATATTTTGATGCAAAAAGAGATGGACAACCAACTGAAGATTTACATCAGATCTCCTTACAAATCAATCTGAATCTTACTAAAAACTTTTATGTTGCCGGTCAAACATCTTTCGCTTTGTTTGGAAATGCAGGTGCTTATGCGGAGGGAATTGTTGGTTTGGGCATAAAATCAAATCCCTTTTTAAATAAAAAAACCACTGTTTTCGTTCAGGCATTGGGAGGTGCAGCTGGTGGTGGAGACATTAGTACCGGACAAGGTTTGATCATAAAACCTAGTACTGGTTTCAATTATCAGTTGAATAATACATTAAGTCTCAGAACTGAAGCAGGTTATGTGAAAGCCAAAGGAGGTAGTTTAAGTAGTCCTTTTTTAAATTTTGGAATCAATTACCATATTTCATTTTTAAAAATGAATCACTAAAAATAGAAACTCTATGAAAACAAAATCCCTCAAAACTTTAATTCTATTTCTTTTTTTCAATATTTTGAATTCAACAGCTCAAAACGCTATAATAATTCCAAAACCGAATACCATTTCTTTCGGACAAGGAACTTTTTTGATTGATGAAAATACTTCAATTGTTTTCTCAGAAAGCTCCAAAAAAAATATAAATACTCTTCAAGAATATTTCAAAAGTAATTTTAATATTATTTTAAAAATTGCTGAAAAATCAGATGAAAAAATGAATAAAATTCAATTTATATCTGATAAATCAATTAGTGATGAAGGATACCAACTAACAATTTCAAATCACACTATAAATATTGTTGCTTCCACTGAAAAAGGTTGGTTTTACGGTTTGCAAACGTTGATTCAGATTTGTTCTTATAATGCCTATTTTTCGAAAGAATTAAAAACATTAAAGCTGAAAGAAGTTGCCATCAATGACGCTCCAAGATTTAAGTGGAGAGCTTTTATGTTGGATGAAGCTAGATATTTTAAGGGAAAACAAAAAGTAAAATTATTGTTAGATGAAATGTCGCATCTGAAAATGAACGTATTTCATTGGCATTTGACAGATGATCAAGGTTGGCGAATTGAGATTAAAAAATATCCTTTATTGACTCAAATTGGTTCAAAAAGAAGAAGTTCACAAATTGGACCATTAGAATGGGATAGTCCAATTCAATCTGGTGAAGTTCATGAAGGTTTTTATACACAAGAAGAAATCAAAGAAATCATTGAGTATGCCAACGAAAGGCACATCACCATTGTTCCAGAAATTGAAATGCCAGGACATTCTTCGGCTGCAATTGCCTCATATTCATGGCTTGGAACTTCAAAGAATAAGATTGAAGTTCCCACAAAATTTGGCGTTGGAACAGATGTGTATGATGTAACTGACCCAAAAGTATATGAATTTTTAACAGATGTTTTAGAAGAAGTTATGGCGCTTTTTCCATCAAAAGTGATTCATATTGGAGGTGATGAAGTGAAATATAATCATTGGAAATCATCAAAATCAGTGAATGATTACATGAAAAAAAACAACCTTAAAACACCTGCTGATTTACAGATATTTTTTACCAATAAAATTTCAAAATTTATAGAAAGTAAGAACAAAAGAATGATGGGTTGGAGCGAAATTATGGGGTATAATTTACATGAATATCACAATAAAAATGACACAAAAACTTCTCAAATTCTGGCAAAAGAAAGTATTATTCATTTTTGGAAAGGTGATTTAGATTTGGCAATTGCTGCTGCAAGTAATGGATATGAAATTGTAAATTCGTTACACAATTTTACTTATTTAGATTATAATTATAAAAATTTACCTTTGTCAAAAGCCTATAGTTTTGATCCAATTCCTGAAAATTTAGAGGTCAAATACCATGATAAGATAATTGGATTGGGTTGCCAAATGTGGGGAGAATGGATTCCAACAAATGGAAATATGCACTTTCTTGTTTTTCCAAGAATTGCAGCCTATGCTGAAATTGGTTGGACGTTAAAGGGTCATAAAAATTTTAACGATTTTGCAATAAATCTGAAATCTTTTCAGAAAAGATGGACTGAAAAAAGAATTTATTTTGCGCCAGATTCAATAACACAAAAAAAATAAATATCATAATTTGGACAAAATACTTTCAATAGCACCCGCAAGAACCTGTCTATTTGGCGATCATCAAGATTATTTAGGTTTGCCAATTATTGCTTGTGCAATCAACAGACACATTACTCTAAAAGCTACTAAAAATAACAAAAATTATTTTTTTATTGACAAGCCCGACATTAAAATAAAAAGAAAAATCTTCATAAATGAAGAAATAATTCTCTCGGAAAAAGCTGATTTTTTATTGTCTTCTCTAAAAGTTTTGAGAAGATATCATTGTATTCCAAATTGTGGGTATGATGTTAAAATAACTGGAACAATTCCAATTAATGCAGGAATTTCAAGCTCTTCAGCAGTTATCATTGCTTGGATTCAGTTTTTACTTAAAGCTTTTGGACCTCAAGAATTTTTATCGTCAGAAAAAATTGCACAAATCGCTTTTGAATCAGAAGTTATTGAATATCAATACTCTGGAGGAAAAATGGATCAATTTAGTATCGCACTTGGCAATATTATTTATCTTGAAACTGGAAAAAACTTTGCATTTCAAGTGTTGAATTTACCTTTAAGCGGTTTGATAATCGCAGAATCTGGAGTTAAAAAGGAAACCATTGGATTGTTAAAAAAATTGAAGGAAAATTCATGGAAAGCGATTCATGAAGTTGAAAAACAGTTTCCAAATTTCAATATTTATGAGGTAAAAACGGAAAATTTAGAGAGTTATTTAAGCTGTTTGTCAGATGAATTAAAACCCTATTTTGAAGCTGCTTTAGGAAATTTTGAAGTAACAAAAAAAGCATTAAAAGAATTTAAAAAAGATGTATTAGATTTGAATAAAATTGGATTTTTAATGAATCAACACCATTATTATTTAAAAAATTTACTAAAAATAACAGTTCCTAAAATTGATGAAATGATTGATGCTGCCCTAAACGCAGGTGCTCTAGGCGCAAAAATAGTAGGCTCAGGAGGTGGCGGAAGTATTGTAGTTTTATCTGATAAAAAAAATGAACAACAAATTTTGGAAGCTATTTTGGCAGTTGGTGCAAAAGACGCCTATGCAGTTGCTGTTGATAAAGGCGCAAATGTTCATTTTGTCACAAATTTTTTAACTTAAGAAATGCACGACAATTTAATAATTTTGGCAGCTGGAATGTCTTCTAGAATGAAGCAAAACACCACAACAAATTTCTTGACTAAAGAAGAAGAAGATCAAGCAAATGAACGAAGTAAAAGTTTAATTAGTGTTGGAAATGATGGCAGACCCTTACTTGATTATTTATTGTTTAATGCAAAAAAAGCGGGTTATAAAAATATTTATATTGTCATCAACGAACAAGGAACATTATTCTATGAGTTGTATGGAAAAGAAAAATCGAACAACTTTCATGGATTGTCAATCTCATTTGCAATTCAATACATTGCTGAGAACAGGATAAAACCTTTTGGAACTGCAGATGCAGTTTTTCAGGCAGTTGAACAATTTCCTGAACTGAATACTCAACAATATACAATTTGTAATAGTGACAATTTATATTCTGTAAAAGCATTGAAATTATTACGAGAAACAAAAAATAAAAACGCATTTATTTCTTACGACAGAGATGCCTTAGATTTTTCTTTAGAAAAAATTTTGGGTTTTGCGATTATGAATTTAGATACCGAGAATTATCTGATAAATATTATCGAAAAACCAACAGAGAAAATAGCCAACAAATACAAAGACTTGTTTGGGAAAATAAGAGTTAGTATGAATATATTTAAATTTGATGGAAAAACCATGTTTACATATTTAAAAAATTGCCCAGTAAACACTGAAAGAAACGAAAAAGAACTGCCAACTGTAGTTTTAAATCGGGTTCATGACGACTCAAAAGCATTTTTAGGAATTCTTCTTTCTGAGCATGTTCCTGATTTAACTTCGAAAGAAGACATTAATGTGATTAGAGATTATTTAAAAAATGAATTTCAAAACGAATTAAAATGGTAATAAAAAAAAATCTAATTTTCATCAAAAAATAAGAACATGATTGCGCTAAATATTTCAGATTATATTATCATAATATTCTTTTTTGCGATTACGTTGTTCATCGGAATTTACGTCTCAAAAAAATCAGCAAAAAATTCTACTGAATATTTTCTCTCCGGAAGAACCATGCCTTGGTGGTTATTGGGCGTTTCAATGGTTGCAACAACTTTTTCTACTGACACACCAAATTTTGTCACTGATATTGTTAGAAATGATGGCGTTTCTGCAAATTGGATGTGGTGGGCTTTTTTGATTACAGGATTATTAACTGTTTTTGTATATGCAAAACTTTGGAGAAAGTCAGATTTAAAAACAGATATTGAATTTTATGAATTGCGTTATGGAGGCAAACCAGCGAAGTTTTTAAGGGCTTTTAGGGCATTGTATCTTGGTTTTTTGTTCAATGTTTTTGCAATGTCGGGTGTTACTTTAGCTGCTATAAAAATTGGTGGAATCATGCTTGGTTTAGAGCCATGGGAAACCATACTTTATGCAGGAACAGTTACTTTAATTTTCAGTACTTTAGGAGGTTTTAAAGGTGTGGTTTATACTGATTTTATCTTGTTTTTTACTGCGATGGCTGGTGCAATTGGTGCTGCATATTATTTGGTAAATATTCCTGAAGTTGGCGGAATTCAAGCTTTATTAACTCATAAAAATGTGGTTGACAAATTGTCAATTCTTCCTGATTTTTCGGATAAAGAAGCGTTGATTACGTTGTTAATTATTCCACTAACTGTTCAGTGGTGGAGTTCTTGGTATCCAGGAGCAGAACCTGGAGGAGGAGGATATATTGCCCAAAGAATGTTGGCCGCAAAAAATGAAAATCATGCAATTGGTGCTACTTTTTTCTTCAATATTATGCATTATGCTCTGCGTCCTTGGCCTTGGATTTTGGTGGCTTTAGCTTCATTGGTAGTTTTTCCGGATGTTGCAAGTATCAAAGATGCTTTTCCTAATATTGCTGATAATAAATTAGGGCATGATTTAGCGTATTCAGCCATGCTAACCAAATTACCAAATGGCCTGTTAGGTTTGGTCTTGGCTTCATTAATTGCAGCTTATATGTCAACTATTTCAACACATCTAAATTGGGGTTCTTCTTATATTGTCAATGATTTTTACAAACAGCATATCAATAAAAATGCCTCAGAAAAAGAATTGGTATTGACTGGAAAAATATCCACGATTGTTTTAATGATTTTTAGTCCAGTTTTTGCTTTATACTTGCAAAATGCGAAACAGCTTTTTGATATCATCATCATGTTTGGTGCTGGAACGGGTTTGATTTTTATTCTGAGATGGTTTTGGTGGAGAATAAATACTTGGAGTGAAATTTCAGCAATGATTGTTTCTGGATGTGTGTCATTACTTTTTTCAAGTCAAACCATAAATGATATTTTTTTCGGAATAAATGGTCTTTTTCCTAGTTGGTCAAAATTTCCATTAACGGTTTTAGTAACAACAATAATTTGGGTAATCGTTACTTTTTTGACAAAACCTGAAAGTGATGAAACGTTGATTAAATTTTATAAAAAAACAAATCCTGGAGGTCCAAGTTGGACATATTATTTTAAATCAGTTTGTGAACAAAAAAATATAGATTATCAATCGAATCAACATTGGACAGTTCCTTCAGGAATTTTAGCAATGTTATTGGGTTGCGTCCTTATTTATTCAATTCTTTTTACAACCGGTTTCTTGATTTATGGGAATGTGAAATATGCGTTGTTAACTGCTTTATTATTTTTGGTAACACTTTATTTTTTAATAGAGGTTTGGAAAACTTTGAAGAGCAAAATTTTATAAACAAAAATGATAATTTTCACTTGTTTAAAATATTATTGTATATTGGCGCAATAAATTTCTTAATTCCCCCATATTATGAACAAAAATTTCTTTAAACAAGCTTTTTTGCTTGTATCTACCTCAACACTTTTGTACTTTTCTGGCAGTTATTTGACAACAATGCCTGATTTAAAAAGTTTTTTTGATGGAATGATGGTGATGACTTTTTTCTTTTCATTATTTCCATTTCTAATTGTTTTAACAATTTTTTCAAAAAAAATTTTAAAAACGTTGTTTAACCCAAAAATGAATTAATTTCAGAAAAATTAAGTTTGAAAATCTATTGAAATTTAGCTTGTAAATTGAAAAAAGTTTTTCAATTTACTTTAAGTTATTTTAAAAAAAAGTCTCGATATGAAATCGAGACTATTTTTTAGTGTTTTATACCCCTAAAAATAAAACACATAAAGTGCTACAAATCTAATAAATAATTTTAAATCTTGATGAATTTTAATAGATTTTTTTTCAAAAATTAAGTATTTGTTAATTCTTCTTACAAATGATTACTTTTAAGTGATTGTTTAAATCTGTTGTAAAAAAAACATAGAAATCCCCTCCATCTTTTAATCCAGTTTGTTTTCGAATGAGGGCTACAGATTTTGGAAAATTGCGAATTGTAATATTTGCTTTGCTTTGTGGAAAGTGTTTTGTTAACTTTTTTTTATCATAATTTATTACAGATTCTACTTTGAATATCCTGCCAGGAAAATCAATAATTATGTCAGAAGTGTATAGATGTGTGTGTTTATGCAATTTAAAAACTGACATTTGAGAAGCTATTTGTTCAAAACCTCCAGATTTTAAAATGGCTGCATTTGGTTCGAATAAATAGCTAAGAGGAAGCGAATATTTTACAGATTCTTGTTCTTTATGAAAAAACTGAAATTCCTGTATTTTTTCTTTTAAAATATTGATTGTTATAATTTTAATTTTTGGAGCATTGTTTTTTTCTAAAATGAAAAGTAATTCTTTTACTTCATTTTGAACTGCAACAACATGAATTTCTTTAACAAATTTTAATTCTTTTATAGTACTTGAAATATCTAATATTGGCGAAGTTTTTATTAAAATTTGATTCGTTTTTGTAAATAAAAAATCCAAGTTTTCTGGTACGTTTGGGGCGCAATCTTTGAGCAAAAAAACTTTTTCATTTTCATCATTTCTTCTTGATGGATCAATATAAATCCAATCAAAAAAATCCTTTTTTTCTTTTAAATAATGTATACCGTTTTCAGAAATGAATTGTGTGTTCTTTATTTGTAATTGTTTAAAATTATGTGCAACAATTTTTGATAGTTTTTTATCAATTTCACAATGAATTATACTTTTAAAAACTTTAGAAAAATAAAATGAATCTACACCAAATCCTCCAGTGATATCAATAATTGAATTTCCAGTTATAAGTTTTGATTTGTATTCGGCAGTGATTTCAGAAGATGTTTGTTCAATGCTAACTTTATCAGGAAAATAACACTTTTTGAGTCCAAACCAGGTTGGTAATTTTTTTTCAGATTTGTTTTTTGCTAAAATTTGATTTGCCAATTCTTGGATGGTTATATCACTAAAAGGACTTCCTTTGAAGAGTAATTTTGTCAAATCATCATGCAAATGAAAATTTATAAAATGTTGGGCTTCATCAAATAAAATAGCTGAATTCAAAAAATTTAAAGACTTTTGGTTAACGATTTAACGATTTTATTTTCAGAAAAAAATTCTTTTAAAATTAATTTCAATGAGGTATAAGAAGGCACTGCAACCATCATTCCAACCACTCCAAATAACAATCCACAAATAATAATTATCAAAAATATTTCTAAAGGATGTGATTTTGTTGCTTTTGAAAAAATAATTGGTTCGCTGATTAAATTGTCGAGAATTTGTGTAATCAAGAAAAAGAATAAAATCCATAAAGAAGTTGGTAAAATTTCTGACTGAAAATCCAAACCAATTTTACTAATCATTGATAAAAAAAACATTAAAGTTCCTCCAATTAAAGGACCTATGTAAGGCAATAAATTGAATAATGAACATAAAAAAGCAATCACGATTGCATTAGAAATTCCGAAAGATGCTAAAATAATAGTGTTCAGGATAAATAAAATTGTAATCTGTAAAACAATTCCTATAAAATATTTAGAGAGCATTTCATTGATTTGCTCTAAAGAATTTGAAATTTTTTCTTCATTATTTTCTGGTAAAAGTGTTAACATAGAATTTTTTAATAATTTACGGTCTTTCATGAAGAAAAATGAAATAAAAAGAACAGAAAATAAGCCAGCACTAAAAGAACCCAAACCGCCAACAAAACCGTTTAATAAATATGGAATTATTTGAAATTTTTTTGCGAAATCAATGTCATCAACTTGACTTGGAATATCAATTCCTCTTAATGAAAAGTAGTTGATAATTTGGTTATAAATTTCTAGAATATTTTTTTCTAATTGTTCAATTTCTAAAAGTGACAAACTTCTTCCTTGTTCTAAAATAAGTGGAATAAACATAAAAACAAGTCCAGTAATAAGACCAATCATCAAAAACATTGTTGTAATAACAGCCAAAGTATTAGGAAACTTAAATTTTCTTCGAAGTAAAAAAATAAGTGGTCGACCAATTAAAGATAATACACCAGCAATCACGATATACACAATCACAGATTGGATTACGTAAAAAAAGTAAAGTAAAATTGCAATTCCAACAAGAACGGCGACTGCTCTTAAAATTCCGTTTGCAATTATTTTTGAGTTCATTGATTATATCCTTTAACAATTCCCATACTCAGGACGGTTTTTTCAGCAATTTTGTGATTTTTTGGGAGTAAAGTGCTGCTTTCTGTCACAATCCAATCTTCCCAAGTTGCTTCTAAATCTTTCATATTCATACTAGGAACCGTCATTTTAAAACTTTTAGGAATAAAATTTTCATCTAAAATCCACAAGTAAGAATCTCCAGGAGTGGATCCACCTGTTGTATATTTTACGTGCAAGGCATCTTTTCCCTCTATTTTTTTTAAGGTTCTGATTACTCCAAAATCGTATAATTTATGAGGAGCAACTAGCCAAAAAGAATCATTGTTAAAAATGTCAACGGCATTTTTTATGATATTTTCATTGAAATTTTGGGGTTTTTCATTAAAAAAAATGGTGCTTTTTTCTGTTGCATTTAGGTTAAGATCTACTCTAATTGAATCCCAAGAAACATCCACAATATTATTTTTTTTATCCCATTTAAAAAAACGTTTTTCTCTAAAACTCCATTCAATAAAATTAGTTTTTTTATATGCATCATGTTTTATTGCTTTCAAAATTTTATCAGCCAATTCATTTGCTTTTTGATTGGTTGCTTTCACATTTGTAATTGAGATTTCCATTTCAAAAATAGACAGTTTGTGATTTGTTGGCAGTTTTATGCCTGATTCTGTATTTTTCCAATCATTCCAGGTTGCATAAACGCCCCCAATTGGAATAATTTTTACCCACATTTTATAGGCAGTTGGAAAATAATTTTCATCTAAAATCCATAAATAGGAATCTCCAGGCGTGGTTCCTCCAGAATTGTAAGTAACCATTAATGCATCTTTTCCTTCCTGTTTTACAATACTTCTTTCTGTTCCAGGGTCAAAAATTTTGTAAGGTGCAATCAACCAAAAAGAATCATTATTGAAAAAATCAGTTGCTTTTTTTATCATTTTAGGATTTTCTAAAAGCATATTTTTTTCCAAAACAGCAGAATTTTCTGGGGATTTTAAGTCAAGAATTACCTTATTTTGATCCCAAGAAACTTCAACGGTATTCTCTTGTTTTTTCCAAATATAATGATGATTTCCTGAAAAAGTCCACGCCAAAATTTCGTTATTTTTATATGCTTCAAAGTTAATGGCTTCAAGCATTTTATTTGCAAGTATTTCTGCTTCTGGTCCTTTTTTTCCTTCGGGCAAAGATTCATTATTTACAAAATAATAAATGGCAATTGCGTTAATCATAAGTACTATAAAAATACCTGAAAATTTAAAAAACTTTTTCATTTTTACGTTTTGAATGATAATTTGGCTAAATTAACTAATATTTTATGAACTTGATATTTGAAAAAAATAGATATTCTTATATACTTCACTGAAAAAAGAGTATATTTTATTTTTCAAACAATTGGCTAATATCCTTAAATGCCTTAAATTCCAGAGCATTATTTTCAGGATCATTGAAAAACATGGTAGCTTGTTCGCCCACTTTTCCTTGGAAACGAATGCAAGGTTCAATGACAAATTTTGTGTTTGCGGCTTTCAGTTTTTCAGACAAATCTTGCCAATCTTTCCAAGTTAGCACAACCCCGAAATGTGGCACAGGAACATCATGACCGTCAACGGGATTTGAAATTTTTTGAGCAACAAAATCATCTTTTTGATGAATCACTAATTGATGTCCGAAAAAATCAAAATCGACCCAAGAATCTGAGCTTCTACCTTCTTTGCAATGAAGAACATCTCTATAAAATGTTCTGCATTTTTCTAAATTTTGGACTGGAATTGCTAGGTGAAAGGGTTGAATCATATTGGTATTTTTAAAATTTATATGGTAACTGTCAAATTTCAATTTATTTTTGATGGTTGTTTTTTAAAAGTTAAAATCCTGCTGCCTTATCATCGCCTCTTGGGTCAGCACCTCCTTCAAGTTTTCCGTTTTTTAAAACCAAAATGGCATCTACTTTTCCTAGAACAACTGAATTTTTTTTAACAATCGTGTATCCAAGTTTTTTCAAATTTTCTAATTCTTTTTCATCAAATCCATTGGGTTCTACAGTCACAATATCTGGCAACCATTGATGATGAAATCTTGGCTTGCTTACGGCTTCTTGCATTCCCATATCATATTCGAGAACATTCAAAATATTTTGTAACACAGTGGTAATAATTGTTGAACCCCCTGGAGTTCCAATTACCATTTTTAATTGGTTGTTTTCCTCTACGATTGTTGGAGTCATTGAGCTTAACATTCTTTTTTCTGGAGCTATTGAATTTGTTTCGGAGCCAACCAAACCAAACATATTTGGAACTCCTGGTTTTACACTAAAATCGTCCATTTCGTTATTCAATAAAAAACCGGCACCTTTTACAACCAACTTTGAACCGTAAGCTCCATTTAATGTTGTCGTTACAGAAACTGCATTGCCAAATTGATCTATGATAGAGTAATGAGTAGTTTCGTTACTTTCAAATCCTGTAATTTTGCCATGAGAAATTTCTGATGAAGGAGTTGCCTTTTTCCATGAAAATGTGCGCATCTGTTTTTGAATATAATTTTTGTGGATAAGGCTGTCTATGGGAACATTTACAAAATCAATATCTCCTAAATAATGTGCTCTGTCAGCGTAAGCACGTCTTTCCGCTTCGGTTAATAATTGAATGTAAGTAGTAGAATTGTGCTTTATAGTATCTATTTTAAACGGTTCAATAGATTTTAAAATTTGTGCCAAACAAAGGCCTCCACTAGAGGGTAAAGTCATTGAAATAATTGTGTATTTTTTGTATTTGAATTCTATTGGTTTTCTCCAAATCGCTTTATATTTTTTTAAATCTTCTAAAGTAATTATACCTCCCATCTCTGTTACATAATCAACCAATAATTGTGCTGTTTTTCCGGTATAAAATTCTTCTTCTCCAAAATCTCGAATTCTTTCTAAGGTTTGTGCTAATTCTTCTTGTTTTAAAATATCACCTTGTTTCCAATCTCTTTCAAAAATAGTTTGATACGAATTTACTTTTCCAAATAATTCAATATTGTTTTGTAAGCTTTTGGCTTGTTTTTCAGTAATCACAATTCCATTTCTAGCCAAGTCAATTGCAGGTTGTATAAGTTCATTAAAAGGGAGTGTTCCAAATTTTTCGTACACTTTAAAAATTCCAGCAATAGTTCCTGGTACACCAATAGAGAGAGAACCAAAGCTGCTTTTTTCTGGGATGACATTTCCTAAGTGATCTAAATACATGTTTTTTGAAGCCGCTAAAGGAGCTTTTTCTCTAAAATCAAGTGCGCCTTTTTGACCATCGAAATTTCTGTAAACCATAAATCCACCACCACCTATATTTCCTGCAAAAGGATATGCTACTGCCAATGCTAATTGGGTTGCAATCATAGCGTCAAAGGCATTTCCTCCCTTTTTTAGTATTGATGACCCTATTTGTGAGGCTTCATTTTTTGCGGATACTACCATTGCTTTTTCAGCTATAAAACCTGTTACTGATGATTTTTTAGAACAATTATAAATAAGCAATGAGATTATAAAGCACACTATTAATTTTTTCATGCTGATGGTGGTTGCTTTATTAAGTTAATTTTAAAATATGAAATCTAAGAACATCAAAAAAAATAAAAAAGTCATTTTCAAAATCTTCCTGAAATAATTTCAAATCCTCAATTGCCAAATCCATTTGAGATTTTCCTTTGGTTCTGTGATTCATACCTTTTAAAACCATTTCAATTCCATCCTCAAATTGATAGTTGTATAAGAGATTATTTTCAATCATGTATTTTGTAAAATGTTGTGATTTTAATGGAAGTATTTTAAAATTCTCGATAAGTAAATCATATACTGAGTTTGCAAAAATTTCAAGTGGAGTTTTTGAGTATTTTGACCAATTTCTTGCTAAAAAATAATCATAAAAAATATCTATGATTACACCATCATAATGTCTGTAACGTTCATGCAATCTGCGTTTGCTTTTTCTTACAATTTCGTGAGCATCTGTAAAAGTGTCGATTTCTCTGTGTAGAAAAATTCCTTGTTGAATTCCTTCTTGATAATGCCCAAATTGATTTCCTGTAACATGATCAGCAATAAAATTACCAATCATAATATTGTTGTTATTACCAGATAAATACAAATGTGCCAAGAAATTCATTCGTTAAAAGTAACAAAAAAACCACAATAAGTACTAAAAATTGTTTCAGACTTTATTGTGGTTATAAAATTTATTTTTTGTGATTATTCGCTCAACATTACTGGCATTACCAACATTGTGATTTGTTCACCTTCATCAGTACCGTCAATTGGCGTTAAAATTCCAGCTCTGTTTGGTAATGACATTTCAATTAAAACCTCATTTGAATTAAGATTGCTCAACATTTCACTTAGAAAACGAGAGTTGAAACCAATTTTCATATCATCTCCTTGATAATCACAACTTAAACGTTCATCAGCTTTGTTTGAAAAATCAGCATCTTCAGCAGAAATATTCAATTCTGTTCCAGCCATTTTCAAACGAATTTGATGCGTGGTTTTGCTTGAAAAAATAGAGACACGTCTTACAGAATTCAAAAAAGAAGCCCTGTCAACGGTTAATTTATTTGGATTTTCTTTTGGAATAACCGCTTCATAATTTGGATATTTTCCATCTATTAAACGACAGACCAACACAATATTATCAAAAGTGAATTTTGCATTTGCATCATTATATTCAATAATAACATCGCTATCAGAACCCCCCAAAATTCCTTTTAATAAGTTTAAAGGTTTTTTTGGCATGATAAATTCTGAATTTTTTTCGGCAGTAACGTCAGTTCTTGAATATTTTACCAATTTGTGAGCATCAGTTGCTACAAATGTCAAGCTTTGTGAGTTAAATTGAAAAAATACACCACTCATTACAGGGCGTAAATCGTCATTTCCTGCTGCAAAAATAGTTTTTGAAATGGCGGCTCCTAAAATATGTGCAGGAATAATAGTTGTACTTGGAGAGGGTAAATTAACCGCTTTTGGAAATTCATCTCCTGCAAAATAAGCCATATCATATTTTCCTTGGTTGGAAACAATTTCGATTTTACTTTCTCCATCAGTCTTAAAAGTCAAAGGTTGATCTGGAAAAGTTTTTAAAGTATCTAACAATAAGCGTGCTGAAACTGCAATTGAACCTGAACTGTCACTTTCTACATCTACCTTTGAGCTCATGGTAGTTTCCAAGTCCGATGCAGATATTTTTAATTGATTTTCAGACAATTCAAATAAGAAGTTGTCCAAAATAGGCAACGTATTATTACTATTAATAACACCGCCTAAAACTTGTAATTGCCTTAATAATTGAGAACTAGATACAATAAATTTCATTAAATTTTATTTCTTAGTTTATTTTTACAAATATATTCTAAATAGTTGATTTTAAAAATTAAATTGCAAAAAGGTTTCCTCCAATTTATTCCTATAATAAAGTTATTTTTATGTTAATTCATTCTTGAAAGTGAATAAAAAAGTTACATTTGTTTGTTTTGAAAATTCTATTTAATGAAAAAAACTTTTCTTTTTACGATTTTATTTTTTTTAATCTCATTTTTATTTTACGCTCAAAAACCGAGTAAACTTTCCTCAAATCAGATTTATGAAAAGATTCAAAAGCTAAATTTTTTAGGAACTGCGCTTTATATCGCAGCACATCCTGATGATGAAAATACACGTTTAATCTCGTATCTGTCAAATCATATAAAAGCAAGAACAGGGTATCTTTCTTTGACAAGAGGTGATGGAGGTCAAAATTTGATAGGTCCTGAAATCAGTGAATTGTTGGGAGTTATTAGAACTCAAGAGCTTTTAGCAGCAAGAAATATTGATGGGGGTGAACAATTTTTTACAAGAGCAAACGATTTTGGCTACTCAAAACATCCTGATGAAACTTTTGAAATTTGGGACAAAGATAAAGTTTTGAGTGATGTTGTTTGGTTAATTAGAACCTTTAAACCCGATATAATTATCAATAGATTTAACCATAAAACTCCTGGTTCAACTCATGGTCATCACACAAGTTCAGCAATGTTGAGTGTGAAAGCTTTTGATTTAGCTGCTGACGAAAATCAATTTAAAGACCAATTAAAATTCACTAAAACATGGCGCCCAAAACGTTTATTTTTTAATACTTCTTCTTGGTTTTATAAAAATTCTGATGATTTTGAAAATGCAACAAAAGAACTTTCAAAGCTTGATGTTGGTGTTTATTATCCATTAAAAGGACTTTCTAACAATGAAATTGCTGCAATCGCAAGCAGCCAACATTTGTGTCAAGGTTTTGGAAGATTGTCCTCAAGAGGAAGTGAAAATGACTATTTAGAGTTTTTAAAAGGAGATTCAATTAAAGATAAAAATGACATTTTTTCAGGAATAAATACCACTTGGAATCGTGTTGAAGGCGGAAAAGAAATTGGAGAAATTTTATACGAAATTGAAAAGAATTTCGATTTTATTAATCCGTCAAAACATTTGCCAAAATTGTTAGAAGCATATCAAAAAGTGCAACTTTTAGACGATAAATATTGGCGTGAAATCAAAGAAAATCAATTGTTAGATATCATTGAAGCTTGTGCAGGTTTATATTTAGAAGTTTCTGCGGAAAGTTCAAGTGGAAATCCAAATGAGAAAATATCTGTGAATTTCGAATTGATTAATAGAAGTACTATTCCTGTTCAATTAACCTCAATAAAAAATATAATAGAAGATAAAATCATTTTTAAAGGGTTGGATTTAAATCAAAATAAAAAATTGAATTTCAAAGAATCATTAGTGCTGAAAACATCAAATTTTTCAACTCCTTATTGGTTGAAAAATGAAGCAACCTTAGGATTGTATTCTGTTGATAATCAGCAACTCATTGGAAAACCTGAAACTCCAAGAGAAATTGCAATTCAATTTAATTTGGTCATCAATTTCACTCCAATCACCATTACTAAAAATGTAATTCGAAGATATGCTGAAAGTGATAAAGGTGAAATTTATGAGCCTTTTGAAGTTTTGCCAAAAGTAACCACAAAACTAATTGAGAAAGTGCTCATTTTTTCGGACAGTATTGCAAGGAAAATCAACGTTGAAGTTAAGGCAGGAGCCAATTATATCAATGGAATGGTTGAATTAAAAGTTCCTGAAAATTGGTCTGTAGAACCTAAATTCCAGAATTTCAATATCCAACAGAAAAAAGACAAGCAAATTGTTGAATTTTTGGTGCATCCACCTAAAAATCAATCAGAAGGAAAATTGGAAGTTATTGCTACATTAAATGAAGAAACTTTCAACAAAGAGTTGGTTGAAATTAATTATAATCACATTCCAAAGCAATCTGTTTTATTAAATTCCGAAGCAAAAATTGTTCGTTTAAACATTAAAACTTCAGGTAATTTTATTGGTTATATAAAAGGTGCTGGAGATGCAATTCCTGAAAGTTTGCGTCAAATTGGGTATAAAGTTGAAGAAATAAATCCAACAGAAATTAATGAAGAGAATTTGAAAAAATATGATGCTATTGTATTGGGAATCAGAGTTTATAATGTAGTTGATGAATTGAAGTTTAAGCAAAAATATTTACTAAAATATGTTGAATATGGAGGGAATTTAATTGTTCAATACAACACTAATAGAGGTGTTGAAATTGGGGCTCCTTATCCTTTGAAATTGTCAAGTGATAGAGTTACAGATGAGTTCTCGGAAGTAATTATTTTGGATGAAACTCACGAAATTTTGAATTTTCCGAACAAAATTACTCAAGAGGATTTTAAAGGTTGGATACAAGAAAGAGGATTGTATTTTCCGAATTCTTGGAATAGTGAATACAAGCCCATTTTATCAATGAATGACAAAGGCGAAACTCCAAAAAAAGGAAGCTTATTGGTTGCAAAATTTGGCAAAGGAAATTACGTTTATACAGGTCTGAGTTTTTTCAGAGAATTGCCAGCTGGAGTTGCTGGTGCCTATAAATTATTTGCAAACATACTTTCTTTACCTAAAAATAGTGAAGAGAAAATTGAAGAAAAAAACTAGATTTTGACCAATAAAAAAATGAATCCACCAAAAAAGAAATGGAGTAAAGAATATTCAATTGTTTTGATTGCCAATATAATTTATATTCTCATTTTCTATTTTCTTACCGTTTATTTTACCACCTAAAAAAATGGAAATACAAAGTAAATTACACTTGGTAGATTGGATTATACTTTCAATAACGCTCATTTTTATTGTGGTATATGGAACGTATGTTACTAGAAAAAATACTAATGTTCAGGATTATATCAAAGGAGGAAATGATACCAAATGGTGGACAATTGGTCTTTCTGTCATGGCAACTCAAGCCAGTGCAATCACTTTTTTATCTACACCAGGACAAGCTTTTCACGACGGAATGGGTTTTGTGCAATTTTATTTTGGTTTGCCAATTGCGATGATTATTATTTGTGTGGTTTTTATTCCAATGTACCATAAGTTGAATGTTTATACTGCTTATGAATTCTTAGAAGGCAGATTTGATGTAAAAACAAGAAGTTTAACTGCTATTTTATTTTTGATTCAAAGAGGATTGTCTGCGGGAATTACCATTTTTGCGCCAGCAATTATTTTAAGTGCGGTTTTGGGTTGGGATTTGCTTTCACTCAATATTATTATAGGTTTTTTAGTCATTATTTACACAGTTTCTGGAGGCACAAAAGCTGTAAATGTGACTCAAAAGCAACAAATGATTATCATTTTTTTAGGAATGTTTATTGCCTTTTGGATGATTGTAAATCAACTTCCTGCTGAAATTACATTTGCAAAAGCACTCGAAATTGCTGGAGCTTCTGGCAAAATGAAAATCCTAGATTTTTCGTTTGATTTTAATAATAGATATACAGTTTGGTCAGGTTTTATTGGAGGAACTTTTTTGATGTTGTCTTATTTTGGAACAGATCAAAGTCAAGTGCAGCGCTATTTATCAGGAAAATCTGTCAGAGAAAGTCAGTTAGGAATGATTTTTAATGGATTGTTAAAAGTGCCTATGCAATTTTTTATTTTATTGGTTGGAGTGATGGTTTTTGTATTTTATCAATTCAATGCTTCTCCTTTAAACTTTAATCCAAAAGCAAATTCAGTAGTTCAAAAATCGAGTTATAATGCGGATTATCAAAAATTAACTCAAGAACATTTTGATATTGAAAACACTAAAAAAGCATTATTAGTTGATGGAATCCAACAACATGAAGTTGCTGAAATTCAATTGTTGAATGCGAAAGATGCAAATTTAAAAGAAGCCTCAAAAGCAATTATTGACAAAATTAATCTAGAAAATCCATTAGAAAAAATTGAATCAAATGACAAAGATTATGTGTTTATTCACTTCATTTTGAATAACTTACCAAAAGGATTGATCGGACTTTTATTAGCGGTTATTTTATCAGCGGCCATGTCTTCAACAGCTTCAGAATTGAATGCACTTGCAAGCACAACAGCTATGGATTTGTACAAACGCAGCAATAAAGTTAAAAAAAGTGAAATTCATTATGTAAAAGCGTCAAAATGGTTCACCTTACTTTGGGGATTGATTGCGATTTCTGTGGCTTGTGTTGCCAATTTGTTTGACAATTTAATTCAGTTGGTAAATATTATAGGCTCAATATTTTACGGGAATGTTTTAGGGATTTTCTTGTTGGCATTTTTCGTTAAATTTGTGAGAGGAAATGCCGTTTTTATGGCTGCAATTATTACGCAAATTTTGATTATAATTGTTTGGTATTTAGATTGGTTACCTTATTTATGGCTCAATGTGTTAGGATGTCTTTTAGTAATGATGATTTCCATATTTTTTCAATTTTTTACAACTTTAAAACCAAATTATGTCAACAAATAAAACAATTAAATGGGGAATTTTAGGCTTGGGAAAAATCGCTCATAAATTTGCCAAAGATTTAAATACACTATCTGGAGTTGAATTGCATGCAGTTGCTTCGAGAAGTCAAGAAAAAGCGGATGATTTTGCCAATCAATTTGGTGCAAAAAAGAGCTATGATTCTTATGAAAAATTAGCGAAAGATCCTGACATTGACGCCGTTTATATTGCAACTCCTCACAGTTATCACAAGGAATATTCCATACTTTGTTTGCAACATAAAAAAGCGGTTTTGTGTGAAAAAGCGTTTGCCATGAACTCAGAAGAAGTGTCAGAAATGATTCAAGTTTCGAAAGAAAATAATGTTTTGTTGATGGAAGCACTTTGGACACGATTTTTGCCGCATTATCAATATGTGATTGATTTAGTTAGATCCAAAAAGTTTGGTAAAGTAAAAATATTACAAGCAGATTTTGGCTTTTATCAACAGTTTGATATTCAAAATAGGTTATTTAGAAAAGAAGTTGGAGGAGGAAGTTTGTTAGATATTGGCATTTATCCCATTTTTGCTGCGCTTTCAACTTTGGGAATTCCTACTAAAATTGAGGCAAAAGCTACTTTTTTTGAAAACGGTGCAGATTCCACTTGTTCGATGACTTTTCATTATAAAGAATCAATTGCGTATCTAAAAAGTACTTTATTAGAACCTTCACCAACTGAAGCTGTTTTCACATTTGAAGAGGCAATTGTTACCGTTCACAAACCTTTTCATGGACCAAGTTCTGTGACGATTCTTAAAGATGGAAAATATGAAACATTGGATTTCAACTATCAAACATTGGGCTATACTTTTGAAATTGAGCATTTTAATAATTTATTACTAAATCATAAAAAAGAAAGTGATTTGATGACTTTCGAATTCTCAAAAAACTTGATTAGCACTTTGGATACAGTTCGAAAAATTATTGGTTTGGAGTATTAATTGTTTTTTAAAAAAATCCCAATTCTTCAATTGGGATTTTTTACTTTTTAAAGTGAAATCAAATTTACATAGCTCCCCATTCTTTTAAGGAATCTTTGTTCATTTTTATATAATCAGCATTTTTTCCTTCTTCAGCATATTTCAACGAAGCTTTTGCAGCTGCAATAGCTCCTTTTTTGTTTCCGGCTTTTGCATGAATCAATGATTGTTGACGTAAAAACCAATATCTTGGTTTCTCAGAAGTCATTTCAACAGCTTTATCAATCCATTTTTGTGCTTGTTTGATGTCTTTATTTGCTTGCAAATAATACACTGCTGAAGCAAAAAAATCATCAGCTGAAGGGCCAGCCATAATGGTTTTAATTTGTTGAGAAACCATCACATCTGTCGGAGTTTCAAATTTTATTTCAACATTCGCTTTTTCCCATAAAATTCCGATGACGGCAGAATTGTTGGTAATGTCATCAAAAGTCATCGTGAAAGTTTCAATATTCATAGGCATTTCTTGAACATTTACTGATGTTTGCAACGCAACTTTTGTTTCGTCCCAAGTTCTTGGAGTTCCCCAATTTGTGGCATCAGAATAAAAAATTACTTCCCAAGCATTTTTATTTGGTTTTGTAAAAATAGCATACGTTCCTTTTTTTAAACTTTTTCCATCAATAGTTACATCAGTAGAAAAAGTGATTTTGGTATTTGCGTTTGCGCCAGTTCTCCAAATTTCACCAAAAGGAACTAAATTTCCGAAAATTGCTCTTCCATTCATATTTGGTCTTGAATATTCCAAAGTGATGTTTGACAACCCAACAGCTTGTTCAATTTTTTGAAAAGTACTTGGTTGTGGTGTTTTGATTTGCGCTTTTACACTGAATCCAACAGTTGCAATAAACAGACTAAATATGATTTTTTTCATTGTTTTTGTTTTTTTAAAGTCCTCAAAATTACGATTTCATCAGGTAGCAATTGTTAATAAAAACATAAAAAAAGCAACGTATCTTTGCAATTATTCAATGATTTATAAATGCAAAAAGTAAGTATTTTAGGTTGTGGTTGGTTAGGAAAACCATTGGCAATTTCATTTTTGTCAAGAGGATTTTCAGTAAAAGGCTCAACAAAAACTGAGGATAAATTGACCTTTTTAAGAAAAGAAAACATCAATCCCTTTTTGGTTGATATTTCTCAACAAGAAATCAGTGCTGAATTTCTGGAATCGGATATTTTAATTAGTGCAATTACTTCTAAAAGTGAGGATGATTTTGCTAGATTGATTTCAAAAATTGAGCAATCAAAAATCAAAAAAGTAATTTTTATAAGTTCAACTTCTGTGTATCCAAGTTTGAATAAAATCATGACAGAAGCTGACGAAACAGACAATCATCCTTTGGTGATTATTGAAAATTTATTTAGAAAAAATACTCATTTTGAAACAACAATTATTCGTTTTTCGGGGTTATTTGGTGGCGAAAGACATCCTGCAATTTGGTTTCAAAAAGGGCGAAAAATTCCGCAACCAAATGGATTTGTAAACATGATTCATTTGGAGGATTGCATTGCAATTATCGAGAAAATTATAGCTCAAAATTGTTTTGGAGAAACGTTTAATGCTTGTTCAAATCATCATCCAACAAGAAAAGATTTTTATGAAAATGCCAGAAAAAGTAAAGGTTTTGAACCTCCATTTTTTGAAGAAAATGAAGTCTTGAATTGGAAAATTATTTCTTCAGAAAAATTGCAAAAAACATTGAATTATCAATTTTTGGTGGATGATTTACTTTGGGATTCCGAGTTCAAAATTTAAAATTTCTACTAAAAAACTAAAAACGAACAACTACAAACCATATTTTCGTTTTCTCCAATAATTGAAAATAATTCCGAAATTAAGTAACAAAACTAAAGGTAAAATAACATTAAAAAACTGCCAAAAAGTTCTTTCTTTATAAGCTTTTTGTTGGTCTAGTTGTACAATTTTTATGGTTTTGTTTCGCAATTGCATCAACCCAACATCGTCCAATAAATAATCGATTGAATTCAGTAAAAAATCTTTATTGCCAAATTCTTGATTTGTCCATTTATCTCTCGCTAAATCAAAAGGTTTTCCTTTTAATAGTTGATTTTTTCCAATATCTCCATCTGCAATCACAATCATTTTATTATTGATTGAATTTTCTTTAAAAAGTGGGGTTTCAAAAGGTTTTATCCTGTTTTTATACGCTGAATTAAAACTGCCTTTTAACAAAACCGCAAACAACTGATTTCCATCTTTATAATCATTTTCCTGAGGCTCATCTGCAATGATTTGTAAATCAATAATATTGGGTGTTCCTACTTTTTTTGTCAAAATGGAACTTTGCAATAGGGCTGTTTTTTTGATGTTATTTTTTAAGGTATCTATTTGATTTGCAAACTGTAAACGAATAGGATTTAGATTTTTGGTAATAGCGTGATTTGGATTTCCATTTACTAAAGGATGAAAAAACCAATCAAAATTTTGAAATTGTGGTTGGTTGCCAATATTTCCAGTTGCCAATGAAATTTTTGCCGCATACAAATCTTTAATCAGACTTGTATTTATTCGAATTCCGTATGAAAATAACAAATCAGTTAGGTTCAAATCTCTTGGATATGCCAACATTTTTCCACCATTCATCAAACTATCTTGATCTGCTTGTACGTTATCAATCATCCACAAAGTTTTTCCTCCATTTGTGATAAATTGGTCTAAGACAAACTTCTCATTTTCATTAAATTGCTCTGTAGGTTTTGCAATAATAGCCAAATCAAAAGTGGTCAAATCTAGCAAAGCTTGGGTTGCATTTGTTGCCACAGAATCTAACGTAAATTTTGCCAATTTGTATTTTTTTGCAACTTCACTCAAATAACTGTATTGAAAAACGTCACGTAATTCACCATTTCCAACAATAATCGCAATAGTTTTATTTTTTTTATTGGAAATAGAATGAATTGCATTGCTAAAACTGTAGCCTAAATTCTCAATTGCTTTTTCTAATTGTTGTTCTTGTGAAACGGCAATCGCATTTGGCAGCAAGGAAACCAAGGTTGTTTTTTCTTCAAAATTGATTTCAGCCCAAGGAAAAATAATGGCTTCCGAAATTTTTCCTTCCTCTTGAACCGTTAACTGACTTGGCATCATCCCTTTTTTTATGAGCGTTTCACGTTGATTGTTAGGATTTTCAAAATGAATTTTTATGTTTGAATTTTCGGCAGTTAGTTCTTCTAAAAATTGTCGGGTTTCAACCTGTAAACGCTTGAATTCAGAAGGAAAATCACCCTCTAAATACACAGTGATAAATAATGGTTTATCGATAGATGAAAGTATGTTTTTTGTGGTATTTGAAAGTGTAAATCGCTTGTTAGATGTCAAATCAAAACGTTTATAAAAATGCTGATTTACAAGATTTAATGCAATAATTATGATTACTAAAATGACACTATTTTTCAATTTTTTTTCATTTCCTAAGCGGGTTTTAGTGATGAATAAAAAGAAAATGGTTACACTTACAAAATAAACCAAATCTCTTGAGTCGATAACGCCTCTTGAAATACTTTTAAAATGTTCATTAATTCCCATTTTTTGAATCCATAAGCTGTCGTTTCCGAAAGAAGTTGAAATGGCATCAAAACCGTAAAAAAGAAAAAAAGTGATAAAAACAGCCAAAATAAAAGCAACAATTTGATTTTTAGACAATGATGATGTAAATAAACCTACTGAAGTGTAAGTTGCTGCTAAAAATAGAATTCCACTATAAGAGCCAATTGTGCTTCCAAAGTCGATATTTCCAATAGGATTTCCTAATTGATAAACCGTGTAAACGTAGGTTAAAGTGGGTAAAATTGCAATGATTGTCAACAATAATGAAGCCCAAAATTTACCCAAGATAATTTCCCAATCAGAAAGTGGTTTTGTTTTTAAAATTTCGATAGTTCCATTGTTAAATTCATCAGCAAAAATTTTCATGGTAATTGCAGGAATTAAAAAAAGAAAAACCCAAGGTGCTAAATAAAAAAAAGGACTGATATCTGCAAAACCAGCGTTTAAAATATTGAATTCATCATTAAAAAACCATAAAAATAATCCGTTAATCAACAAGAAAAAACCGATTACTAAATAAGCAATTGGAGATGAAAAAAACGAACTAAATTCTTTTTTTAAAATAGCGAACATGATTTTTGGTTGTTAGTTTTTGGTAAGTTGGTTTATTTTATCATTAATTCATTACTTCATTGATAAATTGTTACCTTAATGAAGCTAATTTATCAACACTCCAAGCTTGTGGTTTGTCATTAAAATACGTTTTGGTTTGTGCCCAAGTTTCTTTAAATAAGGTTGAATTTCGATAATTTTCTAAATCAGTGTCATTTTCCCAATGTGAATAGGTGAAAAATAGTTCAGGATTTGAATGGTCTTGATACAATTCTAGCAATAAACAGCCTTTTGAACTTTTGATAAGTGCTTTTTTCTCATCAAACATTTCAAGAAATTTAGGAATAAATTCTGAATGAAAACTCATTTTTACAATTCGTACTAACATTTTTTAAGATAAAGTTGAAAAAGCAGGTTTTGATTCAGAAATGAAATCGATGGTAACTTTATCACGATATTCCAATCCCAATAAAGTTGATGCACCTCCAACTGTTTGAATACTACTTCTATAAATAGCGATTTCTAAATATCCTGCAGAATTAAATAGAGCCAATTTATTTCCTTCAAATATAGAAGAGTCATAAGGTTGGTCTCCAGTAATTTCGTTGTATTTGTCAAAGATTTTATGAAAAGAAAACCGCATTGTTTTTATGGTAAAATTTCTATTTTTCCCAATATCTTGAAACATTTTTTTACTGATGTTTGTAATGACATTTCCGTAATTATCAATGTATAAGACACCTCCAACGATTTGATTTTTCAGGTGATTTACTTTTGGTTGAATTTCAGTAATTTTTTTAAAATCTTTAATTTCTTTTCCAATTACACTTAGATTTCCTCCTCTAGCAATAAAACAAGCAACGTTTACAAATACATCCAATACTGGAAAACTAGTTTCAATACGATCGTGAATATTGATTTCTACAATTTTTGAAGGTTGAATTTCAGAAGCAATCATAGAAATTAATCCGTTATCAGGACAAACAAAAAAATGATTGTTTAATTCTAGTGCAATGTGTCTATTATCAATACTTAATTCTGCATCAACTCCAACAATATGAACGGTTCCTTTTGGGAAGCTTTTGTAAGAATTTTTTAAAATATAAGCAGTTTCAGGAATATTAAAAGGAGAAATTTCATGAGAAATATCTATGATTTTTGCATCCGCTAATTGAGTTAAAATAGCACCTTTTATAGCACCAACAAAATGGTCTTTTGTTCCAAAATCCGTGGTTAATGTGATAAAAGACATCTGTTTTTTCTTTGTTAATTAAATGTGTAAAAGTTGTTAACTATTTAACGCAAATCTACTGAATTTAGTAGTTTTTATTACTATTTTTAGATTATAAATTCTAATCCATTTAATCCTAAATCAAATCATTTGAACGAGAGAATCATAGAGTTAACGGAAATAAGTCCAAAAGATTTTTTTGGCGAACACAATAGTACTATTGAACAGTTAAAAAAGTACTTTCCTAAAATTAAAATTGTAGCAAGAGGTCCAAAACTGAAAATTTATGGTGAAGCTGATATTTTAGATGAGTTTGAAACTCGTTTAGAACGTTTGATTAAATATTTTAATCGCTATAATAAGTTGGATGAAAATAGCATCGAGCGAATTTTGACTTCAAATGGTGAGGAAGTAAAAACAGCTTCAATAGAAAACACCAGAGATGTTTTAGTGCACGGTGTTAGCGGAAAATTAATAAAACCACAAACTGAAAACCAGCGAAAAATGGTGACTTTGATGGCGAAAAACGACATGCTTTTTGCTGTTGGTCCTGCAGGAACAGGAAAAACTTATACAGCTGTTGCTTTGGCTGTTAAAGCATTGAAAGAAAAGGAGGTGAAACGAATAATTTTGACAAGACCAGCTGTTGAAGCAGGTGAAAATTTAGGATTTCTTCCAGGAGATTTAAAGGAAAAACTAGACCCATATATGCAACCTTTATACGATGCTTTGCGCGATATGATTCCACATGAAAAACTAGAATCTTATATCGAAAAAGGGGTCATTCAAATTGCACCTTTGGCTTTTATGCGAGGAAGAACTTTAGACAATGCTTTTGTGATTTTGGACGAAGCTCAAAATACTACTCATGGTCAAATGAAAATGTTTTTAACAAGAATGGGAATGCACGCAAAGTTTATCATAACGGGTGATCCAGGACAAATTGATTTACCAAGAAAACAAATATCAGGTCTTAAAGAAGCTGTCTTAGCATTGAAGGATATTGAAGGAATTGCCCACGTTTATTTGGATGATAAAGATGTAGTAAGACATCGTTTGGTGAAAAAAATTATCCACGCATATAAAAGTATTGAGACTGAATGAAATTAAATTGCGAGTATTAATTATTAGTGATAAAAAATCTTGTGTGCATTTTTAACTGTCCTAGAAATTAACCCTATTTTTGCAAAAACAACTACCATTTCATGAATACAATTAACGAAACCAACTTCCAATTTCCAAATTTAAAATCTGTTTACAAAGGAAAAGTAAGAGAAGTTTATAACATCAATGACGAGCTTTTGGTGATGATAGCAACCGATAGATTGTCGGCTTTTGATGTAATTATGCCACGTCAAATTCCATTTAAAGGTCAGATTTTGAATCAAATAGCTACTAAAATGATGAGTGAAACTGTTGATGTCGTCCCAAATTGGTTGATAGCAACTCCCGATGAAAATGTGGCAATTGGTCATTTATGTCAACCTTTTAAAGTTGAAATGGTGATTCGTGGTTATTTATCAGGTCATGCAGCGCGTGAATATAAGCTAGGAAAAAGAGTATTGTGCGGTGTAGAAATGCTAGAAGGTTTAAAAGAAAATGACAAATTTCCTGTTCCATTGATTACGCCTTCCACAAAGGCACATAATGGTGAACATGATGAAGACATTTCAAGAGAGGATATTTTATCCAAAGGAATTGTTGCTGAAGATGATTATACTATTTTAGAGGATTATACTCGAAAACTGTTTCTAAGAGGTACAGAAATCGCAGCAAAAAGAGGCCTTATTTTGGTGGATACTAAATATGAATTTGGGAAAACTAAAGATGGAAAAATTGTCTTGATTGATGAGATTCATACACCTGATTCTTCACGTTATTTTTATCAAGACGGTTATCAAGAAAGACAACAAAAAGAAGAAAATCAAAAACAATTGTCGAAAGAATTTGTACGCCAATGGTTGATTGAGAACGGATTTCAAGGAAAAAAAGGGCAGCAAATTCCTAAAATGTCTGATGAAAAAATCACTGAAATATCAAATAGATATATTGAGTTGTATGAACAAATTACCGGAGAAAAATTCGTAAAAGCATCTACAGAAAATGTGATGGCTAGAATTGAAAAAAACGTGATGGATTTTCTTTCGAAATGAAAGCATTAACCCTCAAACAACTTAAAGACGAACTTGCCCACAAGTCACCTAATGAATTGAAAGAATTGTGTTTGCAGCTTTCGAGATTCAAAAAAGACAACAAAGAATTGCTTGCCTACTTATTGTTTGAATCTCATAATGAAGAATCATATATCGAATCAGTAAAAAATCAAATGGAGGTTCAATTTGCTGAGATTAAAACCAAAAATTATTTTTTTATCAGAAAAGCAATTCGAAAAATTTTAACACAAACGAAAAAATACATCCGATATTCAAAGAAAAAAGAAACAGAAGTAGTGTTGTTATTGCATTTTTGTAGAAACTTAAAGGAAATGAAACCTTCGATGCAGCAAAGTCAGCGTTTGGAAAATGTATTTTTTTCTCAAATAAAAATGGTTACAAAAGCGATTGAAAAATTGCATGAAGATTTGCAATATGATTATCACATTGAATTGGAAAAATTATTGGAAAATGAATAAAGAAAGACCTATTATTATTGATATTGTTAATGAAAATACCTTGGATATTGAAAAATTTCAAAATGCCTGTTTGCGTCCCATTATAAAAATGCAACATGAGTTCATTTTTGGATTATTTCAAGGGTATTTATCAAAAAGAAAAATTGATTTTAACACAATTAACTCATCTAAAAGGCGTGCTAGAGTGAAATCAATTTTTGTAAAAGATTTGAATTTTAAATATTTAATTTTAGGAGTAATTATTGGTCATTTTTCTACTGATGAATTTCAGATTTATCAAAATAATGCTTCGGAATATAATAAAAGAATTGTTCAAATTTGCATCCAAAGAATACAGGATACTTTTTTAAAATAACAAAACCGCTACGAAAAGTAGCGGTTTCTATCAATCAACCAAAAAACTTCTTTTAAATTTATGCAAATCTGCAACTAACTATGAGAAGTGTTAACTATTAATTTTAATTATAATTTTTTGTAAAGTTAATGAAAAATTGTTTAATAAAATGTTAAAAATGATAAACAAATTATTTTGGCATTACAACCATATCAATTGCATGAATTACTCCGTTTGAAGCAGCAACATCAGTTATTACAATGGTTGAAATAGTTCCTTTCGCATCAGTTAAAATAACTTTTCCACCTTTCAAAGATGCTGTTAAAGTGTTTCCTTGTACAGTTTTGATAACGAATTTTCCTTTATTTTTTTTAATAGCGTCTATTACATCTTTTGCAACAAACTTTCCTGCAACAACATGGTAAGTTAATATTGCAGTCAATAACTCTTTATTTTCTGCTTTCAGTAATGTTGCTATGGTGCCTTCTGGTAATTTACCAAAAGCATCGTTGGTAGGAGCAAAAACAGTAAATGGGCCATCACTATTTAATACGTCAACAAGACCTGCTGCTTTCACGGCAGCTACCAATGTTGAAAAGTTTTCATTTCCTGCAGCAACTCCTACAATTGTTTCTTGGGTATGGGTGTTTTTTACAGTTTCTTTTTTATCCTTATCAGGATTCGTGTTGTTTGCAATTGTTGAAAATGAAATTGCTGCAATAAATAAAGCGGTAATAAATTTTTGAATGTTCATATTATTATTTTTAAATTTCTACAAATTTAAACTTAAATAGTATTTAAAATGTTTAATTAAAAGTTAAAAATGTTAAACAAAACAAAAAGTTATTTAAAGAAGATTTTTCCATAAAATTCGAAGACTCACAAAAGCGATTAAAATTGCGGTTGCTTTTTTTAAAAAATTAGGGGTAAAGAATTTTGAACTGATTCTGTTGCCAATCTGACCACCAATAAAAACTGACACAAGCAATATAAATGTCAAATTCCAATTTAATGAGAAATCAGGATTTGAAATTTGTCCTCCTAAACCCGCCAAGGAGTTTACCAAAATAAATATACTTGCAGTTGCGGCGATTTTTTTTGGAGAATCCCAATTTGTCAAATGCAATAATGGTGCTAAAAAAATACCACCACCAATTCCAACCATTCCGGAAATAAAACCAATAAAACCCCCATATAAAAGATTTTTTTTCAAATTTGGTTTGGTTGATATTTCTTTATCAGAGACAATTTTTTTTGAAATCCACATGATAATTGAGGCAATTAAAAGTATAAATCCTAATAAAATAAAGAAAAAATTTTGAGTTATTTTTAAATATCCCCCAAAATATGCCAAAGGAATACTCAAAATTACCAAGGGAATGATTTTTTTAAAATCAATATTTTTCTGCTGATGATACAACAAAACATTTCCACTCACTACAAGAATATTGCAAAGCAATGAAGTTGCTCTCATTTCTGTGTAAGCAATATCTGTAAGAGCTAAAATCGCTAAATAACTTGAACCACCACCAAAACCAACCGATGCATAAAGGATAGCAATTGTAAAAAAAAGTAGTATAATGTACCAGTTATCAATGAAAATTTCAATCATTATTTATTTTAAATAAGTTTCTAAAGTACTGTTTTAGCAGTGTATTTTTTATTATTTATTAAAATTTGTTATTTATATTGCTAATTAATTATATTTATGCAAAATTTATATATATGGCTTTAAAATCTTGTCCAAATTGTTCCTCAGACGAATATGTAAAAAGTGGTGTTATCAATAATAAACAGCGTTATAAATGCAAAAAATGCAATTACAATTTTACTGTAAATAAACTAGGAAAAAAAATTGATAACTATTTTGTTAACAAAGCACTTCAGTTGTATTTGGAAGGATTGAGTTATCGAGAAATTGAAAGAATTCTAGGAATATCTCACGTTAGTATTCTAAATTGGGTAAAACGTTATGGTATAAAACGTCCAATAAACAAAAATTTTCATTCAACATATAAAATATTAAATGCTTTAGAATTGGCAAATTATTTCCAAAAAACAGAAAATTTGAAAGGAGCTGGAGTTGTCGTTACAGAACTTGGTGACAAGTTCATGTTGATTAAATGGGAACGTTTTAAAGAATAGCTATAACAAATAAACAAAAATCTATATATTATTTTTTTTTAATAAATAATTTTTTCACTTTCGTTAAATCGTTAAACAATCTAATTTAGCATTAAATCAATATCTTATGAAAAAACTCTTCAAACTTATTTTTGTTTTTTTTGCGATTTGCTCTTTTCAAACCTTTAGTCAAGGTTCGCCTGATTATACCAATGGCATAAAAATAAAATTTGACGAAAATAGTAAAAAGTATATCCGAATTCTATCATGGGCGCAAGTCCAAGCAATTTACAGCGATAATGTAATTGCTACTTCTGCAAAAACAAATTTTAATTTAAGGCGCGCAAGAGTATTATTATACTCCCAAATTACTAATAAATTTTTAATCTTAACTCATTTTGGTCTTAATAATTTAAGTGCCAAAAACCTAACTCCTTTTGGTAAAGAAAATAGTTCACAGCTTTTTTTTCATGATGTTTGGGTTCAGTATGATTTATCAGAGCATCACACTGTTGGTGGTGGCCTTCATTATTTTAATGGTATTTCAAGACTTAACAACCAAGGGACATTGAATATGCTCACATTAGACAATAATCGACAATCTGCGCCAACTATTGGTTTGTCTGATCAATTTGCAAGACATATTGGAATATTTTTCAAAGGAAATTTTGATAAATTACAATATCGTTTCGCAATCAATGACGCTATTGTAAACGGTTTAGATGCGAGAACTCCTGTAAATAATGGTGAATCAGTTTATGGAGGCGCAAGATTATTGGGTACAAGAGATGCAGGTAAGGTTTTTGCAGGGTATTTTGATTATCATTTCTTAGACCAGGAGTCCAATTTTTTACCCTTTAAAATAGGAACTTATTTGGGTGAAAAAGAAATTTTCAATCTTGGGTTTGGTTTTTTTTTACATCCTAAAGGTGCTGTTGTAGCTGATGGATTAGGAAATTTATCGGCTGAAGATGTCTCTATTTTTGCATTCGATGCGTTTTATGATGCGCCACTTTCGGACAATGGAAGCACAATTACAGTCTACGCTGTTTATCAAAATAATGATTATGGACGCAATTATTTATACAATGCTTATGGGACTGGCTCAATGGTTTACGCGCATTTGGGATACACAATTGCAGGCGATAAACTAAAAACTAGATACCAACCTTACATTTCCTATGCAAGTAATTCCTATGATGCAACACTGAATCTTAGAAATGTTTTTGGAATTGGAGCAAATGCTTATTTCAGTGGTCACAATTCAAAGTTAACCTTAGAATATCACAATGAAAAGTTTGGTGTCTCAAAAACCAATACGCTCACTCTTCAAGCAATGATTTACCTTTAAATTTAATAATTATGATTAACAAAAACAATGCAAAAAAATATTGGAAAGAGAATATTAGATATCTGATAATTTTACTATCTATTTGGTTTATAGTTTCTTATGGATGCGGAATATTATTTAGAGAAACATTAAACCAGTTCAAATTAGGGGGCTTTAAGCTCGGCTTTTGGTTCGCTCAGCAAGGTTCAATTTATGTATTCGTTGTGCTTATTTTCGTTTATGTGCGATTAATGAATAAATTGGATAAAAAATATGGTTACAACGAAAAGTAATAAATCTTAATTTTTAAAAATTAAATTATGGGTGTTCAAACATGGACTTGGATTATCGTCGGAATTACTTTCGCTATTTATTTTGGAATTGCTATTTGGGCAAGAGCTGGTTCAACCAAAGAGTTTTATGTAGCTGGTGGTGGCGTTTCTCCATTAGCAAACGGAATGGCAACTGCAGCAGATTGGATGAGTGCAGCATCATTTATTTCTATGGCAGGAATTATTTCATTTGCTGGCTATGATGGATCTGTTTATTTAATGGGATGGACTGGAGGTTATGTACTACTGGCATTGCTTTTAGCTCCTTATCTTCGAAAATTTGGAAAATTCACAGTGCCTGATTTTATTGGTGATAGATATTATTCAAACAGCGCAAGAACTGTTGCTGTTATTTGTGCTTTGATAGTTTCGTTTACTTATGTTGCCGGACAAATGAGAGGTGTCGGAATCGTATTTTCACAATTTCTTCAAATAGATATTGTTTATGGAGTAATTATTGGGATGATAATTGTATTGGTTTTCGCATTTTTAGGCGGAATGAAAGGAATAACATACACCCAAGTTGCTCAATATTGTGTTTTGATTTTTGCTTTTATGGTTCCTGCAATTTTTATTTCTTTTCAAATGACTGGAAATTTAATCCCTCAAATTGGGATGGGAAGTGCAGGACAAGATGGTGTTTATTTGCTGGATAAATTAGATAGATTACACACCGAACTTGGATTTAAAGAATACACTTCTGGTACAAAATCTACTTGGGATGTATTTGCAATTACACTTGCTTTGATGGTTGGCACTGCTGGATTGCCTCATGTTATCGTACGGTTTTTTACAGTTCCAAATGTAAAAGATGCCCGAAAATCTGCGGGTTTGGCATTACTTTTTATTGCAATCTTGTACACTACTGCTCCAGCAATTTCAGTTTTTTCAAGAACAAATTTAATTGAAACTGTGAGTAATACCAATTATTCAGAAATTCCTGAATGGTTTAAAAATTGGGAAAACACCGGTTTAATTTCTTGGACAGACAAGAATAATGATGGCAAAATTCAATACGTAAGTGGAAATGCTATTGATGGGAAAAAACCTATTTATACTGAAAAAAGAGGGGCTCATGGAGAACGTTTAATTACCAATTCAAGCACTCAGATAAATGAATTATATGTTGATAATGATATCATGGTGCTGGCAAATCCAGAAATTGCAGGTTTGCCAAATTGGGTCATTGCTTTGGTTGCAGCAGGTGGTTTAGCAGCAGCGCTTTCAACAGCAGCAGGATTATTACTAGTTATTTCTACCTCAATCTCTCACGATTTGATTAAAAAACAACTAAAACCAGATATTTCTGACAAAGCTGAGTTAATGTGGGCTAGAGTATCAATTTTTGTAGCGATTGTTATTGCTGGCCTTTTTGGAATTTATCCTCCTGGCTTTGTGGCTGCAGTAGTGGCTTTGGCTTTTGGTTTGGCAGCAGCGTCTTTTTTTCCTGCAATTATTTTGGGTATTTTCGATACAAGAATGAATAAAGAAGGCGCAATTGCAGGAATGATTGTAGGAATTACATTGATGCTTTTTTACATGATTCGTTTTAAAACTGGCCTGATTGGAGTCATGGAACCTTTACCAGCAAGTGAATGGTGGTTTGGTACTTCGCCTGAGGGTTTTGGGACTGTAGCAATGATTTTGAATGTTTTAGTATCTTTTGTGGTTTCAAGATTCACAAAAGCACCACCAAAAAATGTTGTTGAAATTGTTGAAAACATAAGAATTCCATCTGGTGCTGGTGAAGCATCATCTCACTAATTTGAATTCATATTGGCAGATTTTTTTAAAAATCTGCCAATATTTAAAAAAAATTATAAGTTGAAAAAAAGACACGAACAAAAAATGATTTTATTGTCTGTTGGACTTTTATTTGTGTTCAATTTGCCATTTATTTTCATTTTTAATAGTAAAAATCTAATTTTTGGAATTCCAATTTTTTATTTTTCAATTGCTGTTATTTGTCTGATTTCGGTCATAATTTCATTGGTAATATTGAAAAAATTTTATGAGTAACTTTAGTTTAATCATACTCATTGTCATTTATTTAGGGTTTTTGTTTTTTGTTGCATTTATTGCCGAAAAAAATAGGAGAACTAAATGGGTAAACAACCCAATTGTTTACACACTTTCTTTCGGGGTTTATTGCTCTGCTTGGACTTATTATGGGAGTGTTGGTGTTGCAGCACAGGAAGGTGTGAGTTTTTTAGCAGTTTATTTAGGACCTGTGATTGCGGCTCCTTTATGGATTGTTTTATTAAGAAAAGTGATTCGTATTTCAAAACAACATAAAATTTCTTCTTTAGCCGATTTTATTTCGCTTAGATATGGAAAAAATAGATTTTTAGGAGCATTAGTTACTATTGTTTGTTTGTTAGGGATTTTACCATACATCTCTTTGCAATTAAAAGCGGTCTCTGAAACTTTTGAAATTATGACGCAAAAAAGTAATTACGTTTCAAATTCTATTCTGACAGATTCTACTTTTTATATTGCCATAATATTGGCAATTTTTGCAGCAATTTTCGGAACTCAAGCTACTGATGCTTCTGAGAAAAGAAGGGGAATTATATTTTCCGTTGCATTAGAATCGTTTATAAAAATCCTTTTTTTTACAATTATTGGTATCTATATTACGTACTTTTTGTTTGATGGAACAATTGATATTGTTCATCAATTCAAAGATGAGGAACAATTTTCAAGCCTTATTACTTTGGGTGGATTTGAAGATGGGTTTAATTGGTTTTTTACGATAATGCTTTCATTTATTGCTATTTTTTTATTGCCACGACAATTTCAAGTGGCCGTTTTGGAAAACAACAGAGAAAAGCATTTGAAAACTGCAATTTGGCTTTTTCCATTGTATATTTTGGTATTCAATATTTTTGTAATTTTTATTGCTTGGGCAGGAAGAATACGTCTGGGAAATGAGGTAAATGCTGAATATTTCACATTACTAGTACCTCTCAGTGAAGGAAATGTTTTTTTGGCAAGCTTGGTTTTTTTAGGAGGATTGTCTGCTGTGATTTCAATGGTGGTTATTTCTTCATTGGCGCTTTCGATTATGATTAGTAATAATTTGATTATTCCCTATGGTTTTTTATCAAAATTCATTAAAAATGAACCTGATAAAAATGTGAAATTCATCAAAAATATCCGAAGAATTGCAATTTTTTTTATAATTATTGTCTCATATTCAGTGTATTATAGTTTTTCGGTAAAGTTGTCTTTGTATTCTATTGGACTTATTTCTTTTGTTATTATTGCTCAGTTAGCGCCTTCTTTTTTTATTGGTTTGTTCTGGAATAGAGGTTCCTCAAAAGGTGCTATTATTGGAATGTTGGCTGGTTTGTTCATTACTTTTTACACGCTTTTACTACCCTCAATATTCGAATATTCAACAATGAATCAACCATTCTTATTTTCGATAAATGGTTTGCATCCTCATGAACTTTTCGGAATTGATTTTTTAACACCTCCTGTTCATGCTTTTTTCTGGAGTATTTCTGTTAATCTTTTCTTTTATGTGTATTTTTCATTGAATTCTCAAGGTAATTATAGAGAGCGAAATTATGCAGAAATGTTTGTTGATAGCAACAGTTATAATGAATTACAAGATGGTGCTTTTGTTTGGAAAGGTGAGGCGTATGTGAAAGATATCAAAGACGTTTTGATGCGTTTCATAGGAAATGAACGCGCAACTCGAGCGTTAAATATTTTCTTTTCTAAGTATAATCTTCCACGAAATACTCAGTTCGCAGACGCGAAATTGATTCATTTTTCAGAGCAATTGCTCACAGGTTCAATAGGTTCTGCATCTGCCAAAATTTTGATTCAAAGTGTGGTAAAAGAGGAAGAAATAAGCCTTGTTGAGGTTTTAAATATTTTAGAAGAATCAAAAGAAGCCATCGCCAAAAGTAAGGCTTTGAAAGAAAAATCCCAAGAATTATTAAACTTAGCAACTCAATTAAAAGTTGCGAATCTTGAGCTTTTGGAAAAAGACAAGCAAAAAGACGAATTTTTAGACACAGTTGCTCATGAATTAAAAACACCTTTAACCGGAATTAGGGCTTCTACTGAATTGCTTCTTGATGATTTGGAAATGCCAAATTTAATGAAAGAACAGTTTTTGAAAAACATGCTTCAAGATTCTGAAAGACTCTCAAGGTTGATCAATAATATTTTGGATTTTGAAAAATTAGCAACAGAAAAAAATGAATTATCTATAGAATTAAACGACATTAGTAAAACAATTTCAAAAACAATTAAATCTTTAAAATCCAGTTTCAATAAGAAAAATATTAAAGTTATTCAAAATTCAATAGAAACTGTTGAAATTCAATATGACGAAGATAGAATGATTCAAGTTTTTACCAATTTAATTTCAAATGCCATCAAGTTTTGCGAACCAAATATTGGTGTGATTGAATTGGATTATTTTGTGAAAGATAATTTCTTACAAATTTCCATTGCTGATAATGGAAAAGGAGTTTCGCAGGAAGATCAAGATTTTATTTTTGAAAAATTTTATCAATCTAAAAACCAAAATACCATTAAACCCATTGGAACTGGTTTGGGATTGGCAATTACAAAACAAATTATTGAAAAGCATCAAGGGAAAATTTGGTTAGATACTGATTATAAAAATGGCGCAAAGTTTCATGTAAAAATACCTCTAATTTAAATGAAAAAAATATTAATTGTTGATGATGAACCTACTATTTTAATGGCTTTAGAGTATGCCTTTAAAAAGCAAAATTATGAAGTTTTTATTGCAAGAGATGGGAGTGAAGCAATAGAAATTGTAAAAAATAAAATTCCTGATATTGTCCTTTTAGATATTATGATGCCTAAAGTTGATGGTTATCAAACCTTGAAAGACATAAAGGAAAACGAAAATTTAAAAAATATAAAAGTTGTTTTTTTAACAGCAAAAAGTAAAAAAGCAGACATAGAAAAAGGATTTTCTCTTGGTGTTGATAATTATTTTACCAAACCTTTTTCAATTAAAAAAATAATATCAGAAATTAATATTTTAATCAATGAATCCTAGTTTTTGAAGTTTTTTTCCAAAGTTCTAAATTCTTAAAAGAGAGAAAAATGACGAAAATCAAAATATAAAAATGTTTAATAATTTAAAAACTAAGTATTATGAGTAATTATCACATCAAAAATTTTCCAGAATATTTCCACATTTATCGAAATTCAGTAAGAAATCCTGAATTATTTTGGGAAGAAATTGCAGAAGAACATTTTCTTTGGAGAGAAAAATGGAACAAAGTTGTGAGTTGGGATTTTTCAAAACCTGAAATAAAATGGTATGAAGGAGCGAAATTAAACATCACCGAAAACTGTATTGATCGACATTTATACACAAATGGCGATAAAACTGCCATTATTTTCGAACCAAATAATCCTGATGAAGGAGCTCTTCATATTTCTTACAAGGAACTTCATGAACGTGTCAATAAAATGGCTAACGTGTTGAAATCTTATGGAATAAAAAAAGGAGATAGGGTTTGCATTTATTTGCCAATGATTCCTGAATTGGCAGTTTCTCTTTTGGCTTGTGCTAGGATTGGCGCTATTCATTCTGTTGTTTTTGCAGGATTTTCTTCAACTGCATTGTCAACAAGAATCAATGATAGCGATTGTAAAATGGTTCTTACTTCTGACGGGTCTTACAGGGGCACAAAATCAATCGAACTAAAAAGTATTGTTGATGAAGCATTGGAAAATTGCCCTTGTGTTGAAACAGTTTTGGTTGTTGAAAGAACCAATACGCCAATTACTTTAAAATCGGGAAGAGACTTTTTGATAGCACCTTTATTAGATGCAGCTTCTAATGATTGTGAGCCAGAAATTATGGATGCCGAAGATCCATTATTCATTCTATATACTTCAGGTTCAACAGGAAAACCAAAAGGAATGGTGCACACAACTGCTGGTTATATGGTCTATACAGCGTATACTTTTAAGAATGTTTTTCAGTATATAAAAGGAGATGTTTATTGGTGTACTGCTGATATTGGTTGGATTACAGGTCATAGTTATATTGTGTATGGACCCTTAGCAAATGGCGCAACTACTGTTTTATTTGAAGGTGTTCCCAATTATCCTAATTATGGAAGGTTTTGGGAAATTGTAGAAAAACATAAAGTCAATCAATTTTATACTGCCCCAACAGCAATCAGAGCTTTGGCAAAGGAAGGGGTTGAATTTGTAGATCATTATGATTTATCAAGCATCAAAATTTTAGGAACTGTTGGCGAACCTATAAATGAAGAAGCTTGGCATTGGTATGATGATAATATTGGTAAAAAGAAAGCCCCCATTGTGGATACTTGGTGGCAAACAGAAACTGGTGGAGTGATGATTACGCCAATTCCTTTTTCTACACCCACAAAACCAACCTATGCAACATTGCCCTTTTTAGGAATTCAACCAGTTTTGATGGATGATGCTGGAAATGAAATTACAGGAAATCAAGTGGATGGAAAATTATGTATCAAATATCCTTGGCCATCCATTGCACGAACTATTTGGGGTGATCATCAGCGTTTTAAAGAAACGTATTTTTCTACTTTTAAAAATATGTATTTTACTGGTGATGGCGCTTTGCGTGATGAGGTTGGATATTACAGAATTACAGGTAGAGTTGATGATGTGATTATTGTTTCAGGACACAACTTAGGAACTGCACCCATTGAAGATGCCATCAACGAACATCCAGCAGTTTCAGAATCTGCAATTGTTGGTTTTCCTCATGATATCAAAGGAAATGCCTTGTATGGTTATGTGACTTTAAAAGAAACTGGAGAATCTAGAGATCATGATAATTTGAGAAAAGAAATCAATCAAATTATTACAGAACAGATTGGCCCAATTGCAAAATTGGATAAAATTCAATTCACTGATGCTCTTCCAAAAACGCGTTCAGGAAAAATTATGCGAAGAATTTTGAGAAAAATTGCAAGTAATGATATGTCAAATTTAGGAGATACAAGTACACTTTTGAACCCTGAAGTTGTTCAAGATATTATTGATAACGTCTTATAACTATTTTAAATCAATCCAATACGCTTAGCAGGTCTTTTTAAATATGCAATGCTAAGCGTATTGTTTTTTGATAATTTCTTGATTATTTTTAAAAATAATTGCGCTGTTAAAAAAGCATCACCCAAAGAATTATGACGATCATGAGGTGCAATGTTATAAATTTTCAGAAGTTCATCCAAAGAAAAATGAGCATCAGTTGTATCAATCATTGTTTTTTTATGGAGATTTCCTGTATCTAAAGTCGTGTTTTTTAGATTTGGTAAGCCCAAATTTTTCAAAGCAATATTCATCATTTGAACATCAAAATCGATGTGATGACCAACCAAAACAGCATTTTTTGTAAAATCTAAGAACTCTTGAATGGCTTTTTCTTCCGAAATTTTATGAATTCCTTCTTTTCTAATGCCATGAATTTCAACAGTTTTCTTGTCAAATGTGGTTTGATGAACAAAGCATTCTAAACTATCAGCAACTAAAATGGAGCTGTTTAAAACAGCAACTGCACCCATAGAAAGTATGTTGTCTTTTTTGAAATCCAAACCGGTTGTTTCTGTATCAAAAATCACAAACCGAATTTCTTGAATTGATGCAGAAGTTTTTTCTTTAAATGTTGCAGCATATTTTTGCCAAAATTCGGGATATTTTTTTCTGAAGAATAAGTTCATTTTACATGAAATTTGCCAATTTAAATCTATGTACCACTAAACTTTGAATTTCTTTGACGGCTTTAAAACAGACTTTTAATTGTAGTTTTTCTGATTTGTTAAGCGCATTCAAATCAATAAATCTTCCTGAATTATTTTTTAGCAATCCATATTTTGTGCGATATTTTAACAAGGTTTTGAAAGCCTCAAAACACATGTAATATACTTCTTCATTTTGAGGTTCTTTCATCATCAATGCTCTAAATCTAGCGAATGTGTTTTTTTCGCTTATTTGAAGGCTGATACTCAACAATCTTGCTGCATCCACCAAAGGCATCATGGCTCTTGATTTGATGTCAAATTGTTCTTTTTGTTCTCCTGATTCTTCAAGTAAAAACTGTCTAAAAAATCCTAATGGAGGTGGATTTTGTGTGCTGTTCAATGCTAAAAAATTTGTAAAAATAGGATATTCTTGAAGGTATTTTTCAATAGAAATTTGTACTTCTTTTTCTAGTTTTTCGTCTCCAAAAATGGGTTCAATATCAAAAAAAATAGTGCAGAATAGTATGTTTTCCGGAATTGGTTTTGAAATCCATGAATGGTATTTTTCTTTCCATTCATTCGTGCTCAAACACCATTCTTTATTGGATGCCATCATGTTTGCAGGACAATATTCAAAGCCTATTTCGTGGAGATTTTGAGAGACTATTTTGGCTAATTTTAAAAAATACAATCTGTTTTCATCATTGTTTTTAGAATCTTCGAAAATGATGGCATTGTCTTGGTCTGTTAATAGTAATTGCTCTTTTCTTCCTTGACTTCCCAAAGAAATCCATGAAAATGGAACTGGAGGTTTTTGATTCAATTTTTCAATAGTTATTTCTATAATTCTTGACGTAATTACTTGATTGATTTCTGAAATAATCTTGCAGATAAAATCAATATCCAACTCTTGAAACAAATATCTTTTCAACAAATCTGAAGCTTGAATTCGTATTTTTTTTAATTCTTCAGTGGAATGTGATCTTTTGATTTGTTTGATGAGTACTGAAGGATTGTTTTCTCGAATCAAAATTATATCATGTTCGGATAAAACACCTTTTATTTCTGCTGTATTTTTTCCAGATTTTGTAATACAAAGATGGGTGATTTTATTTTTTAGCATCACAATTTGCGCTTCAGCCACTGTGATATTTTCTGATACACAAATTACGGGTGATGACATAATTTCACTAACAAATGAAGAAATTTCGACTTTTCCAGTCGCGATTTTTGTTCTAAAATCTTTGTCAGTTATGATGCCAATTGGGAAATTATTTTCCTCAATAATAATAGAACCAACTTTTCTTTCTGTCATTAAAAGTGCAGCTTCTTTAATGGTAGTTTCTTTAACGCATGTTACCGGATTTTTGGAATATTTTGCGGTAAGTTCTTCTTCTGAAATGATGGTTTTTAACGAATCAGAATGCTTTTCATAAGCAATTAAATTTGAAGCAAAATTGCTGATAATGAATTGAGTCACTTCTGTATTTTTACTCAGAATTTCATCATACATTTCAAATGGAATTGTGTATAAAATACATTCTTCAAGAGCTTTTGCTGTAAGTTTGTAATTGTCTTTTCTGATGATGGCTCGCAAACCAAATAAATCTCCTTCATCACATAGTTCTGTGAGTTGGTTATTTTGAGCATACAAACCAACAGCACCTTCTTTGACCAAATAAAAATGCGAGTTTACGGGTTTTTCAATTTCAAAAATAAGTTCATTGACTTCATAATAACGAATGGTTATATTTTTGGCAATCAAAAATTGTTCATCAGAAGTTAAGAATGAAAATGGGTGATTTTCTTTTAAAAAATCCTTAATTCTGTAAGAAATTGTGTTCATTTTTTAGAAGCGTAAACTGCTGAAATTTACATCAATATATTATTAAAATAAAATATTTATTCAGATTTGTTTTAAAGGTTTTTTCACAATGAGCTCTTGGGAATGATTCAATCATTCATAGTCTAAACTTATGCTTTGATACTATTTGGCTCCCTTTTTTATCCTTTTTTTGATTTTTTTTCGGGTTGAGTAGGGTTTTTGGGTATATTTGGGAGATAGTAATTTGCATGAAAAATTGATATAAACTTGCGTATGTTAACTAGTTATAAAACATTTAAGAAACGAACAAAATGAGGGAATTAATACAAAATAAGAACTTCGTAAAACGTAAGTTAAGAATTACGGACTCAAAATTATTTTATACCGTTTCAAAATTTGGAAATGGAAATGAAGTTGATATTCCGTTTGAAAATTTGAACGGAGAAAAAGTTTCGCAAAAATCAACGAATAATATTTTTTTAATGATTGCAGGTGTAATTTTCTTAATAGCAATTGCAACACAAATAAGTTTATATCGAGGTGGAACTGGAGAAAAATTTGCTGGGCTATTTTGGGCTGGATTTGGAGTTGTATTTTTGGTAATTTACCTTTTGTCTAAACAAAATTTTTGGAAAATAAGACTGACAAATGAAAGTTACATTTATATTCATAAGAATATTCCGAATAAATCTGCGACCGACCAATTTTTGTCAGAATTAATGAAATCAAGAAATGAATTTTTAAAAGAAAATTATGCGATTGTAGATGAAAATTTGAGTTATGAAAGTCAACTGAATAATTTCAAATGGTTAAAATCAATTGATGCGATTTCGAAAGATGAATTTGACAAAAAATATGCGGAATTAAAGAAAAGTGTAAAACAAGAAAAACCGAATATTGGATTTGGAAAATAAAAAACGTTTTACAACACCGTTTCAGATGAAAAAATTGCTACAATAAGCTTTACCAAAAGCTGTTGCTTCTTTGCCAACTTTTCATAAACATACACACTAGCATCAACCATAAAAAATCTTCATAAAATTTGGAAACATACCAAAACTTGGTATATTTGTTTTTAAATTAATTCGTCATGGCAAAAAACACATCGATTTTATTAGGAGATTATTATGATGATTTTATTAATAAGCAATTAAAAAGTGGTCGATTTTCTTCAGCCAGTGAAGTTGTAAGAGCTGCATTAAGAATGTTTGAGCAAGAAGAATCAAAAAAAGCAGCACTGATTAAAGAGCTAAAAAAAGGAGAGAAATCTGGCTTTGTAAAAGATTTTAATAGAGATACTTTTTTAAAAGATTTACACAATAAACATTTGAATAGTTGATTTACAAGATCAGTAAAGAAGCCTCAAATGACCTTGAGAAAATCTGGCTTTATACAATCGAAACGTGGTCTGCAGAACAAGCAGACAGATATTTGAATTTACTATTTGACGAGATTGAGTATTTATGTCTAAAACCAAATTCAGGATCTGATTTTGGACACGTCAGAAAAGGATATTTTTGTTCGAGGGTTAAATCTCATTTTATTTTCTATATTATAAATGAGAACAAAAACGAATTAGAAATTATTAGAATTCTCCATCAACAAATGGATATAGAGAATCGATTGAATGAATAAAATGACAATTGCTAACACTAGTTTTTGTCAATAGCAAGACTTGGACAAGTCAAGAAAGTACGCTTTTAAATCCTGAAATTGTGGATTCAATAATTGAAAATAGGCTGTAACTTTTTAAGTTCAAGTAAAACGTACCTTCTTAAGGATGATTCAATCATTCATAGTGTACACTTATGCTTTGATACTTTGTGGCTTCCTTTTTTATCCTTTTTTTGATATTTTTTCGGGTTGAGTAGGGTTTTTGGGTATTTTTGGGAGATAGTATTTGCATGAGAAATTGATTTAAACATTTGCATGTTTACTAGTTACCCAACATATAAAAAATACGTACATTTAATAAAAATTATTTATGGATAAATTATCATTTGAAGATTGGAAAAATAGTATGTCATTTATGGTAGATGATGATTTTGATAATACTTTCCTCGGAACTATTATTCCGCTGACTCAATTAATTAATAATAATTGTGCGTCATTTTCAAATAGTGATAATTTAACATTGTTTTTGACTACTAATACAAATGGAATAACAGCTTTAAAAAAATTAAAAGCATTTATTTCTGTTATTGGTCTTTCAGAAGAGAGGCTAAAACGAGTAGTTTCTTTAGTTAGATTTAAATTTTTCAATCAAGAATTTAGGTCTGAATGGAATGTTGGTCAAATAAGCAGAGCAATAATATCAAATCAAGAATTTAGAAACCTATTAATTGATTTCTTTATTAATGCTCGAAATTCGAGAATTGGCAGAGAAATGCCTCTATATTATATGAGAAATTTCAAATTGAATGACCAAGCTTTCATTAACGATTTGAGTCAATTTAGTTATGTAGAAAGAATCTTAAATGATAATGAAATACAAGGAAAATACTCAAATCAAGTAGGAGATTACGTTGAAAAGAAATTGATAAAAAAGCATTTAGAGAATTATAAAAATACAGTGAATGCTGATTTAATCTATGAAACCCAAAAGGAATTTCCATTGCTGGCAAAAAATTTGGATTTTATTATACCAAGTGTAGATGCACCAACCATACTTATTGAATCTGTCTATAACATAACAACAGGAAGTAGTCAATCAAAAAGAGCTGACCAACTAGTGGAGCTATATGGAATACTGATGCGCTACAATGCAAACAATCGTCACAATAAAATAATTATGGTAAATTATGTAGATGGATTAGGTTGGGTTGGAAGACAAAATGATTTGCACAGAATATATGATGCAAGTGATTTCGTTTTAAACCAAAGTAATATTAATTTACTTAACAGCATACTTGATGAATATTATTAAATTAACTTAATCAATTAAAAGTCCCTCTTCTTTCTTCTTTAATCTGTCAACATATTCAGAAGTCAATAGAATTTCTGCAAGTTTTTTAGAAACGTGCTCGACAACAGGAACAGCAACTGTATTTCCTAATAAATCAAAAGCTTCTGTCTCTTTGACTGGAATTTCATACCATTCTGGATAACCGAATAAACGTAATCCTTCACGTATTGTCAATCTTCTTAAACCATCATTATCAGGAACAGCCAATCTAGAAACGTCGGTAGCGACTAGCGTTGGTGCAATATCGTTTGGATCCAATATTTTATTTATTTCAAAACTCAATTTTCCAGTTACAATATTGTAACCTTTTGGCTTTGTCTCATCATAAACACGAAACTTTTTTTCTCCATTTTCTGTTTTCTCTCGAACTAACTTTTTAGGATGCTCAAATCTTAAATATCCTTTTTTAACCAAATCATCCAATAATACTTTGAGGTTATCATTTTTATGGAAAGTTGAGATTTGCTCTAATGTCAATGACATTCCATCCATCCAATCAATACCAATTTTTTCAGCCCAATGCTTTTTGCGTCTTTCCTTAAAAAGTCTATTCAGTAAAATTATTTGTTCATCTGAAACTTCCCCTTTAATTCCAATATCCCAACTATGAATATTATTATCTCCTCCTCTTTTGTCCTTAATGGACTTTCCATACAAATCTTCCATTTCAAAATGACGAAAAAGCTTTTCTGTAAAGTCAGATTTAATTGTTTCCAAACCCTTTTCTAAAATAGTTTTTAAAGGCTTAAATTCTTTGTTCGAAAAAGTAAGATTTGGTTTTTCTTCTTTCGTCCCAACTATAAAAATCCTTTTACGGGATTGTGGTAAGCCGAATTCAATAGAATCTAAAACTTTCCAAGAAACCTTATAACCTAATTCATTTTTAAGCTTATCTAAAATTATCGATAAAGTTTTTCCGATTTTGTCGTGTTTATTTTCTAAATCGTGTTTAACAAGACCTTCCACATTTTCCAATATAAAACCATAAGGTTTTTTATCTTTTAAAATTCTTTCGATTTCAAAAAACAATGTTCCTCTTGTTTCAGAAAATCCGTGACGATTTCCTGCTGCGCTAAATGATTGGCAAGGAAAACCACCTAATAAAAAATCAAAGTCTGGAATTTGTACATTTTCAACTTGGAAAATATCACCTACAAAATAATCGTGACTGAAATTCTTTGCTAAAGTTTCAACTGCATATGGTTTAATCTCGGAAGTCATTACACATTCCGTTTCAAAACCTAATTCATTAAACGATTTTTCAAAACCTAATCTTATTCCTCCAAGTCCAGCAAATAAGTCTATAAATTTAACTTTTGTCATTTTTATTGTTTTTTTAGGTTATAATCTACTTGTGGTTCAGAAGCAATTGATAATTGATTTTCGTATTCTTCGATTTCGATTTTTTCGCATCCAATAACAGTTAAACATTGTAAAAAAAAAGAGGCACTAAAGGTACCTCGACTGATTTTACTATCGATACTTGATTTGGTTTCCTCAATTCCGATTTGTTCAAGCATATTTGCCAAGTCTGAATTTGAAATTCCTCTACGAACTAATTCTGACTTTAATAAACGCTTGACCTTATCATTCCAATCTGACATAATTATGGATTTGATTTATTGCAAATTTGAATAATTATTTGTAAATATGCAAATAAAAAGGCAAAAATAAAAATACGTTGGGTTCCAAAGTATATAAATAATAGTGGTTTTAGTGCTTAATCAAAGTTGCTTTTTTATTTTTAAAGTCATGGATATAAACTGAAAAGTTAATGTTAAATCCGCTATTATTCATACACCAAAACGTTTTGATTTATTTTGACCCGTCCCAAATAAATTCCAAACATTATCTACAAAAACAACAAAGTAATTAGGTTTTCAGAAAAACAATTGGAGACAATCTATTTTGAATAAACTTTTCTGTAATGAATGTTGTTTCAAGCACAAATTGCAATCAAAACTTTACAAAGAAGCAACCAACCATTCAAATAAAATAGAAAATCATTTAAAGTGCATGATAATTAATTCAAAATGCACGATAAATAATTTAAATGTAATAATAAATAATTTGTAAATAATAACAAATCATTCGTAGGAAAGTATAAATCATTCGTAGGAAAGTACAAATAATTCGTAGGAAAGTACAAATCATTCGTAGGAAACAACAAATAATTCGTAGGAAACAATAAATAATTTGTAGGAAATGATAAAAAATTTAAAGGAGATAATACATCATTCAAAGGAAATGACAAATCATTGGAAGAAAACAACAAACCATTAGTAGGAAGTAAGTAATCACTCGAAGGAAAAGCATACTGATAGCATTTTCAACGAATTGATCATTCAAAAAGTGGTAGAAAATCGTGAGAAATTCAATTTTGTAAGGATGTTACTTTTTATGAAGGCTTTCAATAATAGTATCATACACCATACAATAATACTCATGAAACCTAGGAAGCAATACATTTTCGATGTTTTTGGTATTTTTCAAAACAGCCAAATCAAACAATTGAACGTCGTCAACTTCTTCTTTTTGAATAGATAAACTTTCGATGGGAACTTTTAATTCAGCAATAAAAACATGATGATGTTCATTGTCTTGAATGCCATTTGCATGGGAAACTTGATGGATTCTTGTGCCAATTTTTAACAATTCATCACTTTTGATTTCCAATCCTAATTCTTCATGAACTTCTCTGATGGCAGCATCTAAAATAGTTTCTCCAGCACCAATATGCCCTGCAACAGAAATATCCCACAAACCAGGAAACACTTTTTTGGTCATGGCTCTTTTTTGCAACAAGATTTTGTCATCTTTTGTAAAAAACCAAATATGAACAGTCGCATGAAACCAACCATTTTTATGTGCTTCCGATTTTAAAGCAACTTTTCCAGTTGGTTTTCCATCAGGCGTTAAAATGTCTATAAGTTCGTCCATTTTTTTTAATAAGACCTCACAGGTTTTCAAAACCTGTGAGGTCTAAAAGTGTTAAATTAGTTATTCAAAATAAGAAAAAGTTTCTCCTCCTTTGATTTTCAACAACGTTTCATAAATCATTTTGATGACGTTTTCAACATCTTCTCTGTGAACCATTTCAACAGTGGTATGCATGTAACGCAAAGGCAAAGAAATCAATGCTGAAGCCACACCACCATTGCTGTATGCAAAAGCATCTGTGTCAGTTCCTGTAGCTCTTGACAACGCATTTCTTTGATACGGAATGTTATTTTCTTCAGCAGTTTGTGTTATTAAATCACGTAATTTTTGTTGCACTGCAGGTGCATACGCAATTACAGGCCCTTTTCCTAATTCTTGATGTCCTGATTTTTTAACATCAATCATTGGAGTAGTAGTATCATGCGTTACATCAGTACAAATCGCCACATTTGGTTTGATGGTTTGTGTGATCATTTCTGCACCTCGCAAACCAATTTCTTCTTGCACTGAATTGGTTACATACAATCCAAAAGGCAATGTAATGTTATTTTCTTTCAATAAACGCGCAACTTCAGCAATCATAAAACCTCCCATTCTGTTATCCAAAGCTCTGCAAACGAATTTGTTTCCATTCAAAATATGAAAAGTATCAGGATAGGTAATGACACAACCCACATGAACGCCTAGTTTTTCAACTTCTTCTTTGGATGAACAACCACAATCAATAAATATATTTTCTGGTTTTGGGGCTTCTTCGGAAGATTTATCTCTTGTGTGAATCGCTGGCCAACCAAAAACACCTTTTACAATGCCATTTTTGGTATGAATATTCACGATTTTACTTGGCGCAATTTGGTGATCACTTCCACCATTTCTGATGACATAAATTAATCCTTTATCCGAAATATAATTTACATACCAAGAAATTTCATCTGCATGACCTTCTATGACCACTTTGTATGTTGCTTCAGGATTGATGATTCCAACTGCAGTTCCATAAGTATCTGTGATAAAAGTATCTACATAAGGTTTTAAATATTCCATCCAAATTTTTTGACCTTCCCATTCATAACCTGTTGGAGCAGCGTTATTTAAATATTTTTCTAAAAATTTGATGGATTTTTCAGTAAGTATTGATGTATTTGACATATTGTATTTTAAATTTTCTGTAAAAATAAAACGATTTTTAATGATTATTGTAAAAATAAATCTAAAAAATTGTAACAAAAGTCTTTATTTTTACACACATAACAGTACTTTTAAAAAATCTAAACCCAATAAAATGAAGCTAGTCATCAAAAATTTAACAAAAACATATTCAAATGGCGTAAAAGCTATTGACAATTTGAGCATTGAAATCGGAACTGGAATGTTTGGTTTATTAGGGCCAAATGGCGCTGGAAAATCTTCTTTAATGAGAACCATTGCTACGTTGCAAAGTCCAGATTCTGGTACAATTCATTTTGGAGATATCAATGTTTTGGAGGATAAAATGGCATTGAGAAAAGTGTTGGGGTATTTGCCTCAATCTTTTGGGGTGTATCCAAAAATGTCAGCGGTGGATTTGTTGGATTATTTTGCTACTTTAAAAGGTGTTTCTAACAAAACTGAAAGAGAAGCTTTAGTAAAAGAAGTGTTGGAAATCACCAATTTATATGATGTTCGTAAAAAATATGTAGCAGGTTATTCTGGTGGTATGAAACAGCGTTTTGGCATTGCACAATTGCTGTTGAACAATCCAAAATTGATTATTGTTGATGAACCAACTGCAGGTTTAGATCCCGCAGAAAGACACCGTTTTTTGAATGTGTTGCGTGAAGTTGGCACGAATTGTACGGTTATTTTTTCAACGCATATTGTGGATGATGTGAAAGAATTGTGTAATGAAATGGCAATTTTGAATGGTGGAAACATTTTAAATCACACCACTCCACAAGAAGCAACTAAAGCTTTAGAAGGAAAAATTTGGAAAAAAATAATCAATAGAGAAGATTTAGAAGAAAATCAACAACAATTTGATATTTTATCATCAAGCTATAATCAAGATAATACTTTAAATATCAGAGTTCATGCATCAGAAAAACCTTCAGAAGATTTTGTGGAGGTTGCTCCGCAATTGGATGATGTGTATTTTATTGCATTAAAAAAAGATGAACCAGCTCAAGTTTTGAGTTCTTAGTTGTCAGTTTTAAGTTAAGATTATGTATCAGTTTTAACTTTTAACAAAAAACTCATCACTAAAAATTCATCACTAAAAACTAATTAAAATATGTTTTCAACAATATTCAAACAAGAACTCAAATACTGGTTCAACAAGCCAGCATTCTATATTTATTTGGTCATTTTTTTCTTTTTATCATTCTTTTTATCAGCAGCTTCTGCTGGGCTTTTTGATTCTGTAACTGCCACAACAGGCTCTTCAAGAATTGTGAATTCGTCAATAGGAGTGAATAATTTATTAAATGGTTTGACCGTTTTTATCTTCTTTTTATTTCCTTCCATTATTGGAGTTTCCATTCACAGGGATTTTAAAAGTGAGATGCACACCATTTTATATTCCTATCCTTTTACAAAAGCGAATTATTTATTTGCGAAATTTTTAAGTGGAATTGTGGTGGTTACTGTAATTGTTTTATCAATTGCTATTGGAATGATGATTGGGTTTCGTTTTCCAGGCACCAATGCTGATTTGGTGGGACCTTTGCAACTTTCAACGTATTTTAAGGCATATTTAGTTTTTATTTTACCCAATATTTTGTTGTTTGGAGCCATTGTTTTTGCAGTCGTTACTTTTTCTAGAAATATTGCTGCAGGATTTATCACTGTAATTGTATTGCTTTTTGTGCAAGGTGTTTTAGAAAGTTCGCTTTCTGAGCCTGAACAAAGAGGTTTATTGGCAATTTTAGATCCTTTTGGAGCGGCTTCTGTGAATTATTATACCAAATATTGGACGCCTTCTGAACAAAATGAATTACAAATTCCTATTAAAGAAATGATTGTTTACAATCGTTTGTTATGGTTGGCAATTGCGAGTTTGGTTTTTGGATTGGTATTTCGTTTTTTTACATTTAGTCAAAATGCATTGTCATTTTCGTTTAGAAAAGCAAAAGGAGAAAGAGTTACCAAAACCAATTTTAGTGGAATTACCAGAATTTCGTTACCTAAAGTCGCTTACGATTTTTCATTCTTTCAAAACCTCAAAACACTTTGGAAATTGTCCAATATCGATTTTAAATACATTATCAAAAGTTGGCCTTTTATTTCAATTGTTTTGGTTGGATTGGTGTTGATGATTGTTGGCTTATCAGAAATTGGCGATATTTTTGGAACTCCCACTTTGCCAGTTACTTGGAAAATGTTGAATATTGGAAATGTCTTTTCATTATCCATCATTATTTGTACTTTTTTGTATGCAGGAATGCTTATAAATAGAGCGAAAATTTCCAATTTGAATCATTTAGTGGATGCAACTCCAATTCCAAATTGGACCTTATTGTTTTCAAAAGTGCTAGCTTTGGTAAAAATGCAATTGGTTTTATTAGCGCTAATTATGGTTTCTGGAATGGTATTTCAAATGTATAAAGGCTACTACACTTTTGAAATTGGGCATTATTTTACAGAATTATTTTTATTAGAATTTCTCAATTATTTTATTTGGGCTATGCTCGCAATTTTCATTCAAACGTTGATTGGAAATCCCTATTTGGGCTTGTTTTTATTATTGGTACTTTCCATTGGAATTCCGTTTTTATCATTGGCAGGCATTGAACAAGAAATTTTTAAATACAATGAAGGTCCAGGATATGATTATTCTGATATGAATACATACGGATTTTTAACGCCATTTTTAGTCTATAAATTGTATTGGTTTTTATGTGGATTTACTTTATTAATTTTTTCAGCATTGTTTTGGGTTCGTGGAATTCCAAACTCTTTCAAAGAGAGAATTCAAATTGCAAGTTCAAGATTTAAAGGAGTTTATGTAGTAAGTTTTGTGATTTTCTTTTCGGCATTTTTAGGATTAGGATTTTCTATTTATCAAGAAACAGGCACTAAAAACAAACGAACTTCTTCCAAGGAAGCTGAAATGCGAAGTGTAGAATGGGAAAAGAAATACAAAAAGTTTGAAAATTATGCACAACCAAGAATTGTTGGCGTAAAAACAAAAATGAATATCTATCCAAAAGAACGATTTTTTGATGCAACTGCCATTTTTACGATGGTCAATAAAACTGACAAAGCTATTGATAGCGTTTTTTTGAATCATAATTCTTTGAAAAGTACCTTCGTTTTTGACAAACCAAATAAACTCGTTTCGAAAGATACCATCCATAATTTTGATATTTATTATTTTGATAAAAAAATACAACTTGGAGATTCTTTGCAATTGATTGTCACTGTAAAAAGTAAAAAAAATACAACGTACAGACAAAATTCTCCTGTGATTGAAAACGGAACATTTATCAATAATTTTGCGATTTTTCCTTCTTTAGGATATTCTTCAAATGGCGAATTGACAGATGATAAAACTCGAAAAAAATACGGTTTACCAAAGAATGATTTGCGTCCTCATCCATCAGATTCCTCAGCTTTAGGAAATACCTACATTTCAAAAGATGCAGATTGGATTGATTTTGAAGCCACAGTTTCTTCATCCAAAGACCAAATTGCGATCGCTCCAGGATATTTGCAAAAAGAATGGACTGAGGGTGACAGACGTTTTTTCCATTACAAAATGGATTCAAAAATTTTAAATTTTTACGCATTCAATTCAGCGAGATATGAAGTGAAAAAAGAAATGTATAAAGGCATCAGTCTTGAAATTTATTATCACAAACCACATACCTTCAATTTGGATAGAATGATGAAAGGAATGAAAGCTTCTTTGGAGTATAATTCGAAAAATTTCAGTCCATATCAACACAAACAAGCCAGAATTATTGAGTTTCCAAAAACCGCAGGAACTTTTGCACAATCTTTTCCAAACACCATTCCATTTTCGGAAGGAATTGGATTTATTGCAGATGTAAAAGACGAAAAAAATGATGGTGTAGATTATCCTTTTGCAGTGACAGTGCATGAAGTAGCGCATCAATGGTGGGCACATCAAGTGATTGGTGCAGATGTTTTGGGTGCCACAATGTTGTCTGAAAGTATGTCTGAATATGTTTCTCTGAAAGTGTTGGAACATCAACAAGGAAAAGAAAAAATGCGTACTTTTTTAAAGAAAGCCTTGGATGATTATTTATTGTCAAGAACATTTGAAAGAAAACGCGAAAATCCATTGATGTATAATGATGGTCAAGGATACATTCATTATCAAAAAGGGTCTATGGTTTTGTATGCTTTGAGCGATTATATTGGCGAGAAAAAGCTGAATGAAGCTTTGAAAAAGTACGTCGAAAAAGTACAATTTCAAAATCCACCTTACACAACTTCAATTGATATGGTAAATCACATCAAAGAAGTAACTCCTGATTCTTTGCAATATGTTATAAAAGACATGTTTGAAACCATTACTTTGTATAGAAACAGTGTTAAAAAAGCAACATCAACAAAACTGAAAAGCGGAAAATATCAAGTAGATATTGAGTTTGAAGTATCAAAATACAGAAATGACGATCAAGGAAAAATCTATTATGGAGAAAAAAAGGGCGATACTTTAAGTTATAAAAACGACAAAATGGAAAAACCAATTTTATCTGTTCCTTTGAAAGATTACATTGATATCGGAATTTTTACAGAAGAAACAATCAATGGTAAAAAGACAACAAAAGAACTTTATTTGAAGAAACATAAAATCACAAGAATCTTTAATAAAATTCGCATTATTGTGGATAAAAAACCAACAGAAGTAGGTGTTGATCCGTATAATAAATTGATTGATACACAATCTGATGATAATCGAATAAAGATTTAGATTTTAGATATTTATCGAAAGACCTCACAGGTTTTGAAAACCTGTGAGGTCTTTTTTTGTTGATTTATTTTTAGTTTTTAAAATCAGAAAAAAATACCTTTGTAAAAACATTCTGAAAATGAAAAAATCATTTCTTTTACTGCTTTTACTATTGATGTATGCTTGTGGAACAAAAAAAAATATCTCCATAAATTATTTAGACGAATACATCATTCCAGATTCGTTACAGTTTCAAAATCAAACAATTGGAGGTTTGTCAGGAATTGATTTTGTGAATGATGACTATTTTTTTGTGATTGACGATTCCAATAATCCTAGAATAGTGACTGCAACAATTGGCATCAAAAGTGATACAATTGAAACTGTCAATTTCAAGAAAACCATTCTTTTAAACGATTCAACAAGTACTTTTTTCAAAGAAAATGAGTTGGATTTAGAATCCATTTTTGTTGATAAAAAAACCAATGAAATACATTTGGTAAGTGAAGGTTCTATCAGGAAAAAAAAGCAACCAACGATTTTTAAAATCGATGCAAATGGCAGATTTTTAGACCAATTTCAATTGCCAAAAACACTCTCAAATATCGAAACTTTCAAACACAATGGCGTTTTTGAATCTTCAAGTAAAAATATTGATAATCAAGGTTTTTGGGTTGGAGTAGAAGCGCCACTTTCTGTAGATGGTGATGAACCAACTTTTGAAAAAAAGTCATCACCAATTAGAATTACGTATTTTGATAAAAAATCAAAAATTGCGACGAAACAATTTGCGTATCAATTGGAAAATATTTCAAAACCTTTCAAAGGAAATCAAAATCTAAATGGCGTAACTGCCTTGCTTGAAATCCAAAAAAATCATTTTTTGATTGTGGAAAGAGCGTTTCAAAATAATTATGGAAGTTATGGAAATACGATTCGTATTTTTGAAGCGTTTATAGAAAAAAATACCACAAATATTTTGTCAATTTCATCTTTGAAAAACACCTCTTTTACGCCTCTGAAAAAAAGGTTGTTATTTGATTTTGATACTGTGAAAGAGTTTTTAACAGAGGGTATTATTGATAATATTGAGGGAATTACGTTTGGTCCAAAATTAAAAAACGGAAATCAATCTTTAATTTTGGTGGCTGATAATAATTTTCAATTGTATGGAAAACAATTAAATCAGCTAATTTTATTGGAAATTAAAACAAATAAATAGTATTTTTACAATTCAAATTCTAAAATAATCACAGTTATTAGCTTCATAAAAAAAATCATAGCCAAGAAAAAATTCGATAATCTTTTGATTGAAAATGAGAAATCGAGAGTGGTTTCTCTAAACGAAATCAAAACTGTTGGCGTGATTACTTCCCAGAGCATTTTAAAATGGACAAATATTCAAGAAGAAGTTGAGAAAATTTTGAAGCTTGAAAATGTGAAATTTTTTAGTTTTTTGGATGTTGATAAAAAATACAAATCTCCGTTAAATCATTTTTCTGATAAATCTTTTAATTGGCAAGGAAACATCCAACAAACAGAATTGTTAGAATTTTTGGAAGAACCTTTTGATATGTTAATTGGGTATTTCAACGTAAAAAATATCTTTATAGAATCAGCTGTTTTGCATTCTAAAGCAACATTCAAAGTTGGAATTTCAGGGGTAAATCAACAATTGTATGACATCGAAATTGCTGAAATCCCAAGTAATATTGACAGTTTTTTAATTGAACTAAAAAAGTATCTTATTCTTTTAAATAAAATTAAAAATTAAACGACATTTCAAAAGTTGTGGATTCTTGTCAAGAATTTTTTTTTTGAAGATTTCATCCATTTTAAAAGTGTAATTTTGTGTATCAAATTTTAAGAATAATGCAAAAATTTATTGGTCTAGGTGTTGCTTTGGTAACGCCTTTTAAAAACGATTTTACAGTGGATGTTGAAGCGCTTATAAAATTAGTGCATTTTAACATTGAAAACGGAACTAATTATCTAGTGATCAATGGGACAACTGGTGAAAGTGCTACTATTTCCAAAGAGGAAAAAGAATTGATTATTGAAGTGGTTGTGAAAGCAAATAACAAACGTTTGCCTCTAGTTTTAGGAGTTGGAGGAAACAATACCTTGGAAGTTGTAAAAGAATTGAAAACCAGGGATTTATCGCAATTTGATGGAATTTTATCTGTAGCTCCTTATTATAGCAAACCAACACAAGAAGGTTTTTATCAGCACTACAAAGCCATTGCAGAAGCCACAGAAAAACCAATCATTTTATACAATGTTCCTGGAAGAACAGCTAGAAATATGGAGCCAAGCACGACTTTACGTTTGGCAAAAGATTTCAAAAACATTGTTGCTGTAAAAGAAGCAGGCAACAATCAGCAACAATATTACACACTTTTAAAAGACAAACCTGCAGATTTTTTAATCATTTCTGGAGATGATGATTTGGCTTTAGGTGTTACTTTGGCTGGAGGTTCAGGCGTTATTTCTGTAATTGGGCAAGCGTTTCCAAAAGAATTTTCGGACATGATTCAATTAGGTTTAGAAGGAAAAAACAAAGAAGCGTATGAAATTCATTATAAAATGATGGATATCATCAATTATATTTTTGAAGAAAATAATCCAGCAGGAATCAAAGCTGTTTTGCAAGAATTGAACATTTGCGCAAGTACAGTTCGTTTGCCTTTGGTAAAAGCAACTGATAATTTGCAATCTAAAATAGCAAATTTCGTAGCAAATTTCTAGTTTTCAGTACTTTTTACATTTAAAATTACAACTTTTTTAAGAGTTTTCTTCTTATGAAAGTTGTAATTTTGGTTTACAATAAATACAATTTTAATCGTTAATAATTAAGATTTTTGTTCTAGAAATAGTTTTTTTCTCAACAAAAAAAATCATTTTACTAATCCAACTTTAATTCATAATTTTGCAAGATGCAAAAATTTAAAAATTTAGCGTTTTTAGCATTCGTAAGTCTTTTATTATTCTCATGTGGAGAGTATCAAAAAGTGCTTAATAAAGGGACTGTTGAAGACCAATATAAAATGGCTGTAAAAATGTACGAAACTAAAAAATTCGCAAAAGCCATTCAATTGTTTGAAAAAGTAACTCCTGCTTACAGAGGAAAACCACAAATGGAAAGAATTCAATTTATGGTTGCTCAATCAAATTTCAATGAAAAAAACTATCAAAATGCTGGATATTATTTTGATCGTTTTGCAAAAAATTATCCATCAAGTTCTAAATTGGAAGAAGCTTCTTTCGCCTCTGCATTGAGTTATAAATTGGCTTCACCTGAATTTAGCAAAGATCCAACAGATACCAATAAAGCTTTAGATGCATTTCAAAGTTTTATAAATGCTTTTCCAACTTCTGAAAAAATTGATGAAGCGAATCAGCATTATAAAGAATTGCGTTACAAATTGCAGAAAAAATATTTTGAAATAGCGAAGACTTATTACACGACTGCTGATTATGATTTGAGAAATTATAAAGCTGCTATTCAGGCTTTTGACAATTTATTATCAGATTATTTAGGTTCAGAATTCAAAGAAGAAGCTTTGTTATACAGATTAAAAGCAGCCCATGATTTTGTTTTAAAAAGTTATGACAGAAGAAAACCCGAGCGTATCAAAGATGCTTTAGAAGCATATGATAAATTAATCAGAAATTATCCTGAGTCAAAATATTTAGACGAGGCTAAAAAAATGTATGAGACCCTTGTTAAAGAACAAGAAAGAATTAACACTCTTATCGAAAACTCAAAAGAATTACAAGATTCAAAATAGAAAATAAAAAATGGATTATAAAGACACAAAAGCGGCTATAAGTACAATTACTTATGACAAAAATCAACTTGAAGCGCCAACTCAAAATATTTATAAAGCGATTGCAATTATTGCAAAAAGAGCAGAGCAAATCAATTCAGATTTAAAAACTGAATTGGTTGAAAAATTGGAAGAATTTGCTACTTTTAATGATAGTTTAGAAGAAGTTTTTGAAAATAAAGAGCAAATTGAGGTTTCTAAGTTTTATGAGCGTTTGCCAAAACCAACTGCATTGGCTGTTGAAGAATGGTTAAAAGGTAAAGTATATTTTAGAACTCCAGATTCGGAATAATGTCTATTTTAAGCGGAAAAAAAATTCTTTTGGGCATTACTGCAGGAATTGCCGCTTACAAATCAGCAAATTTAGTTCGATTATTTATAAAATTAGGCGCAGAAGTCAAAGTTATTATGACTCCTGCGTCTAAAGATTTTATAACACCTCTCACACTTTCTACTCTCTCTAAAAATCCTGTTCATTCTTCGTTTTATGATACAGAAAACGACAACGAACTTTGGAACAATCACGTTGAATTGGGTTTATGGGCTGATTATTTTTTGATTGCACCAACAACTGCAAATACCTTGTCAAAAATGGCAAATGGTACTTGCGATAATTTGGTCTTGGCAACTTATTTATCAGCAAAATGTCCTGTATATTTTGCGCCAGCAATGGATTTGGACATGTACAAACATTTTTCAACTAAAGAGAATATTGAAAAATTACAAAGCTTTGGAAATATCTTAATTCCTGCAACTTCTGGAGAATTGGCAAGTGGTTTGGTTGGAGAAGGAAGAATGGCAGAACCAGAAGATATTGTTTCGTTTATTGAAAATGATATTTTATCAAAGTTACCTTTGCGTGATAAAAAAGTATTGATTACGGCAGGTCCAACTTATGAAGCTATTGATCCTGTTCGTTTTATTGGAAATCATTCTTCTGGAAAAATGGGTTTCGAAATTGCCAAGGAAGCAGCCAATTTAGGTGCTGAAATTTTTTTGATTTCTGGGCCATCAAACGAGCAAATCAAACATTCTTTGATTCATAGAATTGATGTGATTACTGCAGATGAAATGTATAAAGCTGTACATCAATTTTTTCCTGAAGTAGATATTGCTATTTTGGCAGCTGCAGTTGCCGATTACAAACCAAAAAATGTTGCAACTCAAAAAATAAAAAAGAAAGATGCAACGTTATCCATTGAGTTGAAACCAACCAAGGATATTTTAGCATCTTTAGGAGAAATTAAAAAAAGCCAATTTTTAGTTGGTTTTGCATTGGAAACTGACAATGAAATTGAAAATGCAAAAAGCAAATTGCAACGGAAAAATTTAGACTTGATTGTTTTAAATTCTTTGCAAGATAAAGGAGCAGGTTTTGCAGCCAACACAAATAAAATTACTATTATTGATAAAGATTTGAATAGTACTGATTTTGATTTGAAATCTAAATCAGCTGTTGCCAAAGATATTATTACTAAAATCATACAAAAATTAGATGCGTAAACTTGTTTTTTTTACTGCCTTTTTAGGCTGTTTCAATCTATTTTCGCAAGAAGTAAATTGTTTGGTAAAAATCAATTATGAACAAATTGGAGGTTCTAATAGACAAATTTTTCAAACCTTAGAAAAAGCGTTGACTGAGTTTATCAATCAAACAAAATGGACAAATAGAGTTGTAAAACCTGAGGAGAGAGTAGATTGCGCCATCAATATCATCATTACTTCCAGAGAAGACAATACTTTTTCAGGTACTTTACAAATTCAATCTTCTAGACCCGTTTTTGGCTCAACATATGCAACACCTTTATTGAATATCAAAGACAATGATTTCACTTTTAGATACAACGAATTTGATCCTTTGATATACAATCGGAATTCTTTTGATAGTAATTTAATCTCTACCATCGTATTTTATGTATATACGATAATTGGTGTTGATGCAGATTCGTTTTCAAAATATGGAGGAGAATTTGAGTTGAAAGAGGCACAAAATGTGATGTTACAAGCACAACAAAGTGGCATTGCAGCTTGGCAAAATGTGGTTGGAAAACAAAATCGATTTTTATTAATTGACGATTTATTGTCACCGAATTTAAAAACTTTTAGAGATGTGATCTATGAATATCATATCAAAGGCATGGATAATTTTGGAGCTAACAAAGATTTTGCAAAACAAACCATTGAAGATAGTGTTTTGAAAGTAGCGTCTTTATTTAACAAAACTGTTGGAAATTACCTAATCAGAGTATTTTTTGACGCCAAAGCTGATGAAATTGTAAACATTTATACTGATGGATCAAAAACCAGAAATGCAGCTAGAATGGTTACATCTTTGAAAAAAATCTCTCCAAATAATAGTTCAAAGTGGCGAAAATTAGAGTAAATCAAATTTCACTTTATTACTAATAAGTTTTTCACTTTATCTTCAATATAAATTTACTTATATTTGTAAAGTAAATACTTTATATATATGAATAATTTAGAGCTTATTTACAATTACGACCATGTTGTTACTCAACTCATAGAAGATATCAAAAAGAGTGATTTCAAAACTGCTTATTTTTTAAAGCTTTTGAATGTAAAAGATAGTTTTTTTTATAAAAAAATGCGCGAAAAACGTTTTTCTACTGAAGAAGTTAAATTACTTTCTAAACATTTATATCCACAACAATACCAAGAATTTCAAGACCAAGTGATTGCTAAATTTATAGAAAAGTCAAAAAATCAACTGAATGAAGGTTTGGGTGTAGATTTTGAAAAAGTGTTGGCTGATTCAAAAAAACAATACGGTGTATAAGATTATAGCCTCACCATTAGCCGTAGAAACCTATCAACAAAATATTGATTTTCTTGAAAAACAATGGTCAGAAAATGAAGTATTGCAATTTATAAGTAATGTTTCTGATGTAATTTCGATTCTAAAAGTAAGTCCACAAACGTTTAAAAAATGGGAAAAAGATTCGAATATTCATCAAATAGAAATTCAAAAGCAAATTACGTTGTATTATCAAATACATCATAATAATATAGAATTATTACTTTTCTTTAATAATTCTTCAAAATCAAGAATTAATTTTGAAACAGAATCAGTTTTCACGAGTTTTTCTGCAAGTGATATTAACAATAAAAATTCCCTGTTTAATATGTCTTTTTTTTATAAACCATCAAAAAAGCTTTTTTTCACTGCTTCATTGAATAATATTTTTAATGAACAATTTTTTTCCACTATTGATAGTAATACAAATTATGTTTCTGAGTATAAGTTTTCATTACGACCAAGACAATTTACTGTTGGTTTAAGTTTTTCATTTTAATTAAAAGAGTAAGTTTATTTATAAAATTTCACTAATTTTATTCTTTAAAATAAACCAATTTTGCTCACACACTTATCCATCAATAACTACGCTTTAATCAACGAATTAACGATTGATTTTTTTTCAGGATTGTCCATTATTACTGGCGAAACTGGAGCAGGAAAATCTATTTTATTAGGTGCTTTAGGATTGGTTTTGGGAAACAGAGCTGATTTATCTTCTTTAAAAGACACTTCAAAAAAATGTGTGGTAGAAGCCAAATTGTCTATTGCAAATTACGATTTAGAGAATGTTTTTGAGGAATTAGAATTAGATTATGATGATTTTACCATCATTAGGAGAGAAATTTTACCTTCAGGAAAATCTAGAGCTTTTGTGAATGATACTCCTGTGAATTTGTCTGCTTTGAATGACCTGAAATCTTTGTTGATTGATGTGCATTCACAGCATCAAACCATGCAATTATCGGATGCAGATTTCCAATTTTCTGTGATTGATGCCTTAGCTAAAAATGGGTCAATTATTGCAACATATAAACAAGGTTTGCAATCTCTTTCAAAACTTAAAAAGGAGTTAGAGAAATTAGAAAAAAATCAACAAGAAGCAATCAAACAATATGAGTATAATTTATTCTTATTCAATGAATTAGAAAAGGCAAAATTGCAAATTGATGAGCAACAAGAATTGGAAGAAAAACTTGACAAACTCAATAATATTGAAGAAATAAAATTGAATTTGTCTGAAGCATTAGCTATTTCAGTTAATGAAGAAATTGGTATTCAAAGTTTATTATTGATTCTTGAAAATAGGTTGTCTAAAATTGCGCCTTTTTCAAAAGAGTATCAAGAATTATCAGCTAGAATCACAAGTATTAAAATTGAATTGGATGATATTGTAGTTGAATTGGAAGATGCCAACGAACATGTAGAATTTGATCCAATTGAAGCCATTCAAATCAATGACAGATTGCAATTGATTTATAATTTACAGAAAAAACATGCTGTAAATTCGAACCCTGAATTGTTAATTGTTCTCGAAGGTTTATCAGAAAAAGTGAGTCAAGTTGAAAATGCTGACGAAAATATCAAGCAAAAAAAGAAAGAAATTGAAACAGTTGCCTTAGAATTGGATGTAATTGCATCAAAAATTTCAGATGCTAGAAAAAAAATAATTCCAAATTTGCAAAATGAATTACAAGTCTTATTGTCAGATTTAGGAATGGTAAATGCGCGATTTTCGATCAAAATTACACCAACAAAAAACTATTTTTCAAACGGAAAAGATGATTTAGAATTCCTTTTTTCCGCCAATAAAGGAGGAAATTTTGGCGAATTAAAAAAAGTAGCATCTGGAGGTGAATTGTCGCGAATAATGCTTTCTATCAAAAAAATACTATCAGAAAACACACAATTGCCAACCATTATTTTTGATGAGATTGACACTGGGGTTTCTGGCGAAGTTTCTAATAAAATTGCTGCAATCATGCAGCAAATGAGTAAAAATATGCAAGTAATTACCATTACACATTTGCCTCAAATTGCCGCAAAAGGAAGTCATCATTACAAGGTTTTTAAAGAAGAAATTAATGGAGAAACAACTACACAATTAAAGAAATTAACTACTGAAGAACGAGTTGCTGAAATTGCTGAAATGTTGAGTGGAAAAGCACTTTCTGAATCTGCGATTATTCATGCAAAAGAATTATTAAATTAAAGTTTATATTTGCAAAAGAGTTCAAAGTTTTAAATTCAAAATTCAAACTTTTAAAATGGCGAACAACCAACAACCATAAACCAAAAACAAGAAATATGTATAATTTATTAAAAGGCAAAAAAGGAATCATATTTGGTGCATTAAATGAGCATTCAATTGCTTGGAAAGTTGCAGAAAGAGCCCATGAAGAAGGTGCAGAATTTGTATTGACAAATGCTCCAATCGCAATGAGAATGGGAGAATTGAATGGTTTAGCAGCAAAAACTGGTTCACAAATTATTCCTGCAGATGCTACTTCAATGGAAGATTTAACCAATTTAGTTGAAAAATCTATGGAAATTTTAGGCGGAAAATTAGACTTCGTTTTGCATTCAATTGGGATGTCAGTAAATGTGAGAAAAGGAAAACATTATACAGATTCTAACTACGATTTTACAACAAAAGGCTGGGATGTTTCTGCAGTTTCTTTTCACAAAACAATGAATGTTTTGTACAACAAAAAAGCGATGAATGATTGGGGAAGTATTGTTGCATTGACCTATATGGCTGCTCAAAGAGTGTTTCCAGATTATAATGATATGGCTGATAATAAAGCGTATTTAGAAAGTGTAGCACGTAGTTTTGGCTACTTTTTTGGACGTGATCACAAAGTTCGTGTCAATACAATTTCACAATCTCCAACACCAACAACTGCTGGAAGTGGTGTAAAAGGTTTTGACGGATTTTTAGCGTATGCAGATCAAATGAGTCCTCTTGGAAATGCAACTGCTTTAGAATGTGCAGATTACACATTGACATTGTTTTCGGATTTAACGAAAAAAGTAACATTACAAAACTTATTTCACGATGGTGGATTCTCAAACATGGGCGTTAGTGATGCTGTGATGAGTAAGTTTGTTGATGGAGAATAAAAAATGATAATCAACTAATTATTTAAAATGCAAATCTATAACGATTTGCATTTTTTATTTCTGTCCCTTTTTGTAGATTGCATGTACATAAACTAACATGACAAATAAAGAAATTTTATTGATTAAGAATGCAATTGCCAAGCTTGATGGTAAGTTAAAAAAATTGGATGTATCTCATTTAAATATTTCTGATTATAATAAGAGATACCTAAAAGACTATATTGATAATTACTTTTTTTTTATGCCTTTATATGAACAGTTACTTCAAAAAGTAATTTATAAATTAAATAAAACAGTTCAAGAAAGTAGCTTTATAGATTATGGTGGAGGTTGTGGAATTTTGTCATTTTTGGCTGTAGAAATGGGGTTCAAAACAGTTATTTATAATGATATTTATGAGGTTTCAACAAATGATGTAAAAGTGATTTCTAAAATTATTAACTCTTCAATTGACCATTTTATTTCTGGAGATATTCACGAATTAACTTCATATATTAATGAAAATAATATAGATATTGATATTATTTCATCTTTTGATGTTTTAGAACATATTTATGATTTAGATGATTGGTTTTTAGGAGTTCGCAAGATTTCAAAATCTTTTTCTTTATGTTTTATGACAAGTGCAAATGCTCAAAATCCCTATATAAACAGAAGATTAAAAAAAATCCATATAAAGGCTGAATATATAGGTTCAAAAATAGAAAATGGCTGGAAAGAGAGAGATGCAAATAAGCCATTTTTGGAAATTAGAAAAGAAATTATAGCCCAAAATTTTAAAAATTTAACTGAAGAGAAAATTTTAATTTTAGCAAAAAATACAAGAGGTCTTTTTGGAGAGGATATTTTAAATTTTTGTAAAAAACAACTCAATTTTGACCAGGTAAAACCTGCAATAAAACACCCAACAAACACTTGTGATCCATCAACTGGAAATTGGGCAGAGCATATTATTGATTTAAAAGAATTGAGAAAATTAATAGAAAATGAAAATACTTTTGTGAAGTTTTCAAACAGTTTTTATAGTTATTCAAATAATAAGATTGTAAACATTCCAAAATATTTATTTAACTTTTTAATGAGGTTATTTGGAAGTCAAAGTTTATTTTTATCTGCATCATATACTTTAGAAATCGATTATAAAAATTAATTTACTTGAAACTCAATTTCTCAATAATAATTCCTGTTTTTAATCGTCCAAATGAAATTGACGAATTATTAGAAAGTCTTACACAACAAGATTTTCAGGAAGATTTTGAAGTAATTATTGTTGAAGATGGCTCTTCTCATAAAAGTGATGAAATTGTAAACAACTATTCGAAATTACTCAATATCTGTTATTTTTTCAAAGAAAATTCAGGAGCTGGAAATTCACGTAATTTTGGAATGCAACAAGCTTCAGGAAATTATTTTATCATTTTAGATTCGGATGTCATTCTTCCAAATCACTATTTATCAGTAGTTAACAACAGTTTAGAAAGTGATTTTACAGACGCTTTTGGAGGTCCAGATGCAGCTCATAAAAGTTTCACTTCTTTGCAAAAAGCCATCAATTATTCCATGACTTCTTTTTTAACAACAGGAGGAATTCGTGGTAAAAAAAAATCAGTTGGCACTTTTCAACCAAGAAGTTTTAATTTCGGAATTTCAAAAAAAGCTTTTGAAAAAACAAACGGATTTTCAGCAATGAAAATTGGTGAAGATATTGATTTGACAATGAGATTGTGGCAACATGATTTCAAAACGCAATTGATTGAAAACGCTTTTGTGTATCACAAAAGGAAAAGTTCTATTCGTCAATTTTTCAATCAAACCTATCAATTTGGAAAAACGAGACCTTTTTTAAATCAAAAATACCCAAAATCAGCCAAACTAACTTATTGGTTTCCAAGTGTGTTTTTGATTGGTTTTGTCATTGGAATTTTAGCAGCAATTATTGGATTTTCGCAAATTTTAGGGTTGTATGCCATTTATTTCTTGCTTATTTTTTTGGAATCCTCATTACAAAATAAAAATTTAAAAGTAGCTTTTTTGACGATGATTACTACTTTTACACAATTTTTAGGTTATGGATTAGGATTTTTAAAAGCTTGATTTTTTTATAAAAATGCTTGATTTTATTAAAAACTCCATTTTCATAACCAACAAAAAACCCAAAACAATCAAGTTTTGGGTTTTGTATTTTTGCACTAAAAACCATCAACTATTTCTTCTTCTGTTGTTTCGCTTGTTGTTCTTGTGCTTGTTTCATTGCTTCGTCAATTCGTTGTCTAAACTTGCTAACTTTGACAGGTTTTTTCTTGTTTTCCTCAATTTGAGCGTGAATTTTTGCTTCGTCAATCACAAAATGTTTGATAAATAACATGATGAAAATCGTCAATAAATTAGATACAAAATAGTACAAACTCAAACTACTTGCATAATTGTTGAAGAAAAACAACATCATAATTGGTGATAAATAAATCATATATTTCATCATTTTGCTCATGTCAGGCATGCCTTCTTGTGGTGGCATTTGCATATTGGCTTGCTGACTTTGATTCATTTGCATGTAAAAGAAAATGGCTACAGAAGCCAAAATTGGGAACAAACTTACGTGGTCTCCATAAAAAGGAATAGAAAATGGCAAAGTGAAAATAGTGTCATAAGATGATAGATCTGGCGCCCACAAAAATCCTTCCTGTCTTAATGAAATATTTGTTGGAAAAAACTTGAATAATGCAAAGAATACAGGCATTTGAAGCAATGCAGGAATACAACCTGATAGCATGCTAACTCCAGCTTTTCGTTGAATTGCCATGGTTTCTTGTTGGCGTTTCATGGCATTATCTTTCCCCGGATATTTTTCAAGAAGCGCATTCAATTCAGGACGAATTACCTTCATTTTCGCACTTGATAAATACGATTTATACACCAAAGGCGACATGATAATTCGCACAACAATGGTCATTAAAATGATAATCAATCCGAAGTTGGATAAAAATTCTTTCAAAAAGTTGAAAACTGGGTAAAAAACAACTCTGTTTAAGAAACCAAAAATCCCCCAACCTAAATCAGAAATTTCATCCAAATCTGTGTTTTCATATTTCTTTAAAAGATTGTAATCACTTGGTCCATAAAACCATTTCATGTTGTAATTCAACTCACCACCAGACAAAGCCAAAGGTGTTTTCAATTCATATTTTTTGGTGAAAATTGTGTCAATATCTTCGTTCAACACCAAGTCTGTAGAAGTAACAGTGGCTTTTTCGAAAGGCTTGTCAGTCAATAAATTGGAAGTAAAAAAGTGCTGTTTATAAGCAACCCAATCAACATTATTTATCACATCAGATTTTCCAGCATTCAAATAATCAACTTCATTTTCAGCTTTGAAATAGTAATAAGAATACATTTTATTTTCAGTGTTGATACTTTTTTCATTTCTGTAAGCATTCAAATTCCAAGTTAAATTGATTGGATTTGAGGCGTTAAAAACGCTATTCAAACCATTTGAACGGATTGAAAAATCAACCATATATTCATTGGGTTTCATCTCATATCTATACTCTAAAAACTGATTTTCAGATACTTTTGACTTTAAAGTCAATATTTGATTTTTACCGTTTTTTGTGATGGTAGGCTCAAAAAATAAGTCTTTGGTGTTTAAAATTCGATTGTCTGTTGTTCCAAAATTGATATTAAATGATGCGTTGTTTTCTTTAATCAAGTACAGAGGTAAAGAATCATAAGTTTTAAAATTTTTGAGTAATGCTTCAATAATTTGCCCACCTTTGTTGTCAATCGTCAATTTCACAAACTCATTTTCCAATACCGAATTTCCTTCTTTAGCTTGCAAAGCACTCATTGCGAATGCGCCCAATTTATTTGTAAGTTCAACTTTTTTGATAGAGTCGTTTGAGAAAGAAGTAGTACTTATAGAAATAGTTTCTTTTTTTGTTAATTTTTTATTAGAAACTTTTTCAATACTTGTTGAGGTAGTTTCTGGGGTAATTTCTGGTTTGTTTGTGTTAAAATACCAAAGCATAATTCCTCCTAGAAGAATCATTCCAATGAAAGAGTTGTAATCGAATTTTTTTTGTTCCATGTCTTCGTTTAAATGTCAATCTGTCAGCAAATCAAGAATTTTCTTGATAAAAACGTCGCAAATGTAATTAAAAACCTAGTTTTAGTAGGTTTTATTGTGTTATTTTTAGTTATATAATTGTTTCAAACAATGTTCCGAAATTATTTTTTAGACTGTTTCAAGGCAGCTTTTATAAAATCAACAAACAAAGGATGAGGTTTTAAAACGGTACTTTTATATTCTGGATGATATTGCACACCCACAAACCAAGGATGTTTAGGGATTTCCATAATTTCTACCAAATGCGCTTTTGGATTTTTTCCAGTGGCAATCATTCCTGCATTTTCAAACTGTGTTAAATATTCATTATTAAATTCATATCTGTGTCTGTGACGCTCTTTGATATTTTCAGTTTGATAGGCTTCAAATGCTTTCGAGTCTTTAGAAATTGTGCAATCCCAGGCTCCCAAACGCATCGTGCCTCCTTTTTCAGTAACGTTTTCTTGACTTTCCATCAAATTAATTACAGGATTTGAACAATCACCTTTCATTTCTGTGGAAAAAGCATCAGGCAAATTCAAGACATTTCTTGCAAATTCAATTACAGCCATTTGCATGCCTAAACAAATTCCGAAAAAAGGAATATTGTTTTCACGAGCAAATTTCACAGCCCTAATTTTCCCTTCAATTCCACGATCTCCAAAACCTGGAGCAACTAAAATTCCGTTTACGCCTTTTAATTTTTCTTCAAAATTATCGAGTTCTAAACTTTCAGAATGCACCCATCTTACATTTACTTTTGTTTCGTTGGTTGAACCAGCATGGATAAATGCCTCTGTAATAGATTTATATGAATCTTGCAATTCAATATATTTTCCAATCAACGCAATTTCTACATATGAAGTCGGATTTTTATGTTTTCTTAAAAATTCGTTCCACTCAATTAATGCTGGTTTTTTTTCGGTTGATAGATGTAATTTTCTCAAAACCACTTCATCCAAACCTTCTTCCAACATCAAATTTGGAACATCGTAAATCGTTTTTGCATCAATAGATTGAATAACATCTTCTTTTTTTACATTGCAAAAAAGCGCTAATTTACGTCTGATATCATCCGAAATATGGTGTTCAGTTCTACACACTAAAATATCTGGACTTACTCCACTTTGCATCAACATTTTTACGGAATGTTGTGTTGGTTTTGTTTTTAATTCGCCAGCTGCAGCCAAATAAGGAACTAAAGTCAAGTGAATTACAATAGCATTTTCATCACCTTTTTCCCACAATAATTGACGCACAGATTCCACATAAGGCAAAGATTCTATATCGCCAACAGTGCCTCCAATTTCAGTGATGATGATATCATAATCACCAGTTTCACCCAAAATTTGAATACGATGTTTGATTTCATCAGTGATATGAGGAATTACTTGAACCGTTTTTCCAAGAAATTCACCTTTTCGCTCTTTGTTAATCACAGATTGATAAATTCTTCCTGTGGTAACATTATTTGCTTGAGAAGTTGGAATGTTCAAAAAACGTTCATAATGACCTAAATCCAAATCAGTTTCAGCACCATCATCTGTGACATAACATTCGCCATGTTCATAAGGATTTAGCGTTCCTGGATCAATATTGATATAAGGGTCTAATTTTTGAATGGTTACAGAAAAGCCTCTTTCTTGCAATAATTTCGCTAAAGAAGCAGCTATAATTCCTTTTCCAAGTGATGAAGTTACGCCTCCTGTGACAAAAACGTATTTGGTATTGTGCATGGTATTGTTAGGTTTGGGCAAAAGTAAGATTTAAAGGTTTTATTACAAATAAAAAAATCTTTTTATTTGTGGTTTTAAAAAATAATTCTATTTTTAAAAAACTCAAAAAAATATAGATGAAAAAATTTTATTTGTTATTATCTATTATCATCTTGTGAGGAACCTCTTTTAATAAGTAATTCAAATGAAATTTATTTAAACTCTAATAAAAATATTAAAGTTAAAAATAATGTTCTAAATATTGAAACAAAGGAGGATTTTTTGAGCCTTTACAATGATATTTTAAAAATAGAACCTGAAAAATTCTATACTGACCATATAAAGAAAATATCAAAATCAGAATTTAAATCTTTAAGACCATATTTTGATGAAAATGAAATTTATGATTTTCAAAATTTCTTAATTGAAAAGAAAAACAAACAGAGTTCCTTTAAAAAGTCCAATTTTAGTAATTTTAAAAAAAATAATAACGAACCTGAAACTATTGAATTAGATGATGAAGTTATAATAGATCCAAATTTTGCTATAATATTAAATGAAAATAGAGAAATTATTGTTGAAGGAAAAGTATATAAATATCAAGAAAATGGTGTTTTTATACTTAGTGAAGAGAATATAGATGAATTTAGAAATTATATTAATGGAGATGAGCTTTTAAACAACACTTACAACGATAATGATTTTGGTTTTCAAGAAATGGATTATTTAACTAGAATTTATTATGATGAGAATCAATCAAATACTGGTGGTGGTAATGGAATTGTGCAAACAGTTCCAAATTTACTTGAAGCGAAACTTAATTTTCAAACTTATGAATTTAGCAGAAATCCAAGTTTATGGGGAGAAACTTTTGGTTATACTAGATCAGAAATTATAACTGTTCCAGATGACAAAAGAGCTAAACTTAAATTTTGGAATAGAAATTATCTGCTTTTTAAATCTATTGGTACAGAAATTCGTTTTCAAAAAAAGGTAAAATTTCTTGGAATTATAGGATGGCAAAAAAGTTATCCTACAAAAATTGCCATGGGAATAAATTCATTACAATATAATTACAGTAAAGGAGCAGGAAATTTTTTCAATAGTAATATATTTGCAAAAAGATTATACAGTCTTGGAGGTTATGACTATTTTGCCAATGGACAGTTTTCCTATACAAGACCACCAATAGTACCCTTTCCACTTGCAAATGTCCTTGGTATAAACAATGGTTTAAAAGTCTCTATTACTTTTCCTTTTACAGATTTTAAAGTAAGTGTCAATTTAACACCAAAACAATATGCAAATTTAATAAACCAAGCAGGTAGTTTGTTATTAAAGGAAGGTTTAGATTTTGCAAAAAGTTTATCAATTTTTGGCTTTACTAGTGTAAACACTCCCGTACTTATTAATAAATTTTATAGAGACGTAACCTCAATAACAATTATAAATAAAAATTGGATAAAGGATGAGGATAATAATATTACACAGTATTTTGATATACAAATACCAACTATAACTATTCGTGCTGATATAGGTATAAGCGGTCAAAACTTTTTTAGTAACCCAACTATTCCTTTTCCTAGTTTAACATCAAGCAATTATAAAACTGGTTCAATAGATTTTTATGGAGGGGTTTTATATAAAGGTGTTTGGTATGGTAAGAGAATGGTTTCAAATGATTTTAATAGATAATATGAAAAAGACATTTTTATTATTTTTCATTTCAATTTCTTCTTTTTCTCAAAATAATGAAATGACAATTGAAAAATCAATCTACAATTTCCAAATTGGAGCTGTTGGAGCTTGGTTTAGTAATGAAACAAGGTTATATGATGAAATCTCTCTTAAATCAGAAGTAGGTTTATATACTGAAATTATAAAAGGAATAGGGTTCTTTATTGCTCCTGAAATAATTTTAGAACCAAGATGGTATTATAATTTCAAGAAAAGAGGTTCTAAAGGCTTAGATGTTAATAACAATAGCGCTAATTTTGTAACATTAAAGACAAATTTTAGGTCTAGTTTGTTTGAGTTTTCTGACTTTGAAAAGAAAAGAGCTGAAAATAGCATCGCTTTTATTCCAAAATGGGGAATTAGAAGAAATATCAATTCTAATTTTAATTATGAATTGGGTCTTGGTTTGGGATATTTTTTTTACATTGAAAAAAAAATATGCAACAGTTTCAGATAATCAAGGACTTTTTGTTGATTTACATATAAGAATCGGATATTCTTTTTAGTTTTGAAATATAAATATTTCATAATTTTTAGTTTGTTTTTCAATTCCTGTTCCGTTTTGTCTCCAAGAGGTATGACTTTTATTTATGCGAATTTTAATTATGACTATCTAATTTTTAATAAAATGTTGGATAGAAATAATAAGAAATACTTATTAAACCCAACAAATGTAGTTAAGTCCAATTTTAGTGATGGTATATATTTCCCTTTTGTAGTTGAATTTTTTCAAGATAAATTAAAATCAAACGTTGTAAGAGTAAATGGATATAAAAATACAGAGGGAAAAGTAATAATTCCTTTTCCTATTTCTTATGATATTGACCAAGAAGAAATAAAATTTTTAAAAAACAACACCTCTATTGATTATATTATATTAAGTAAAATAGATTATTTAGAAAATATTGATAAAAATAATTTAACGGCATTAAATAAGAAAAGACTTTATTCAGCAAAAGCAGGAGCAATTTCTTTTTTAAAGATTCTTGATATAGAAAATAACCAAGTTTTAATTGAAATGACTTGTACAGCAGACATTAACATTAATGAAAATATAGATATGGATTCTGGTATTCGTGAACTTCAGCCTATAACTATTCATAAAGATTCGTATGCCTTAGGGGAAAAAGCAATGAAAAAATTACTTAAAAAAATTAAATAAAAAATATTTTTAATTTTTTTTAAAATACATTTGCCAAAAATAAAAACAGTTGTATATTTGCCCACGCTTTAAACAAGGTACGTTTATGGCAAATAAAATTAGTTTAGAAGACATTTAAGAAACAAAGAAATGAGCAAAAGAACATACCAACCATCAAAAAGAAAGAGAAGAAACAAACACGGTTTCAGAGAAAGAATGGCTTCTGCTAATGGTAGAAAAGTGTTGGCACGTAGAAGAGCTAAAGGTAGAAAAAAATTGACTGTTTCTTCCGAATCTAGACCAAAAAAATAAATGATTAACAAATGTTAATATGTAAGGTGTTACTTTTTTAAGTAACACCTTTTTTTATACCTATCAACTAATTATTTTTACAAAATCTTATTTTATACTTTATTATCATGCCAAAAAGAAACGACATAAAATCAGTTTTAATTATCGGATCAGGACCCATTGTTATTGGACAAGCTTGCGAATTTGATTATGCAGGCTCACAATCTTTGCGCTCTTTAAGAGAGGACGGAATTGAGACTATTTTAATCAATTCCAATCCAGCAACCATTATGACAGATCCTTCCATGGCTGATCATGTGTATTTATTACCCTTGACAACGAAGTCAATTATAAAAATTTTGACAAATCATCCCCAAATTGACGCAGTTTTGCCAACAATGGGAGGTCAAACAGCCTTAAATTTATGTATTGAAGCAGATGACAAAGGAATTTGGAAAGATTTTGGTGTGAAATTAATTGGAGTGGATATCAACGCTATCAATATCACCGAAGACAGAGAGAAATTTCGCGAATTAATGTTAAAAATTGATGTGCCAATGGCGCCCCAGGCAACAGCAACATCATTCTTAGAAGGAAAAGAAATTGCGCAAGAATTTGGTTTTCCTTTGGTAATTCGTTCTTCATATACTTTGGGTGGAGCAGGAGCATCAATTGTTTATAAAGCAGAAGATTTTGACGAATTATTGAGCAGAGGTTTAGAAGCATCACCCATTCATGAAGTGATGATTGACAAAGCAATGATGGGTTGGAAAGAGTATGAATTAGAATTATTGAGAGATAGAAATGACAATGTTGTGATAATTTGTTCTATCGAAAATATGGATCCAATGGGTATTCATACAGGAGATTCTATAACAGTTGCACCAGCAATGACACTTTCTGATAAAACATATCAAAAAATGCGTGATATGGCTATCAAAATGATGCGTTCTATTGGAGATTTTGAAGGAGGTTGCAATGTGCAATTTGCAGTTTCTCCTGATGAAAAAGAAGATATTATTGCCATTGAAATCAATCCAAGAGTTTCAAGATCTTCAGCATTGGCAAGTAAAGCAACTGGATATCCAATTGCAAAAATTGCCACAAAATTAGCCATTGGTTATACTTTGGATGAACTTCAAAATCAAATTACAAAATCAACTTCAGCTTTATTTGAACCAACATTAGATTATGTAATCGTAAAAATACCGCGTTGGAATTTCGATAAATTCGAAGGTTCAGATAGAACTTTAGGATTGCAAATGAAATCAGTTGGAGAAGTGATGGGAATTGGGCGTTCATTTCAAGAAGCACTTCACAAAGCAACCCAATCTTTAGAAATTAAAAGAAATGGTTTAGGCGCTGACGGAAAAGGATATACTGACTACAATCAAATTATAGAAAAATTAACTTTCGCAAGTTGGGATCGTGTTTTTGCAATTTATGATGCTATTGCCATCGGAATTCCATTGAGCAAAATTTATGATATTACAAAAATTGATATGTGGTATCTTAAACAATACGAAGAATTATTTCAACTTCAAAAAGAAATTTCTAAATACTCAATTGATACAATTACAAGAGATTTATTGCTTGAAGCCAAACAAAAAGGGTATGGTGACAGGCAAATTGCGCACATGTTAGAATGTTTTGAAAGTCAAGTTTATAATAAAAGAGAGGCGCTAAAAGTGCAACGTGTTTATAAATTGGTAGATACTTGCGCTGCAGAATTCAAAGCGAGCACACCTTATTATTATTCAACTTTCGAAAACGAAATTGAAACTGCTGATGGCGAAATAATCATCGCAAATGAAAGTATTGTTACTGAAAAGAAGAAAATTGTTGTTTTAGGTTCGGGACCCAACAGAATTGGACAAGGAATTGAGTTCGATTATTGTTGTGTTCACGGAGTTTTAGCGGCTGCAGAATGTGGCTATGAAACTATCATGATTAACTGCAATCCTGAAACAGTTTCTACGGATTTTGATACGGCTGATAAATTGTATTTTGAGCCTGTTTTTTGGGAACATATTTATGATATCATTCGTCATGAAAAACCTGAGGGAGTGATTGTGCAATTGGGAGGTCAAACTGCATTGAAATTGGCAGAAAAATTGACAAAATATGGTATAAAAATTATAGGAACTAGTTTTGAAGCACTTGATTTAGCTGAAGATAGGGGAAGTTTTTCAACCTTATTGAAAGATAATAATATTCCTTATCCTGATTTTGGTATCGCAGAAACTGCCGAAGAAGCTTTGGCTTTGGCGGACGAATTGGATTTTCCAATTTTGGTAAGACCAAGTTATGTGTTGGGTGGTCAAGGAATGAAAATTGTTATTAATAAAGAAGATTTAGTGGAACACGTAGTTGATTTATTGCGAAAAATTCCGAATAACAAATTGTTGTTAGACCATTATTTAGATGGCGCTATAGAAGCAGAATCTGATTCTATTTGTGATGCTGACGGAAATGTTTATATCATTGGAATCATGGAGCATATTGAACCTTGTGGAATTCATTCTGGAGATTCAAATGCTACTTTGCCAGCCTTTAATTTGGGTGATTTGGTGATGCAGCAAATCATTGATCATACCCATACCATTGCAAGAGCATTGAAAACGGTTGGCTTGATTAACATTCAATTTGCCATCAAAGACGATGTGGTTTATATTATTGAAGCCAACCCAAGAGCTTCAAGAACAGTACCTTTCATTGCAAAAGCCTATAAAGAACCTTATGTAAATTATGCCACAAAAGTAATGTTGGGCGTAAATAAAGTCACTGACTTTAAATTTAATCCTCAATTACAGGGATATGCCATAAAACAACCCGTTTTCTCATTCAATAAGTTTCCAAACGTGAATAAAAAACTGGGTCCTGAGATGAAATCAACAGGTGAAAGCATTCTTTTTATTGATAATTTGAAAGATGACGAATTTTATAATTTGTATGCAAGAAGAAAAATGTATTTGAGCAAATAGTTATCTTCAATCAAAAATACAAACATCCAATTTTGGATGTTTTTTCATGAAAATAATATTTGCAGTCAGAATTAATCAAAAATAAAATTCAACCTATTTAAATAGACATCGTATTTTAAAACGATTTAAACAACTATAAATCAATTATATGTACTTTTGAATAACAGTTGGATATAATGATATAAAGTAGTTTAAAATTGAATCAAATATTTTAAAGTTTACTTTTGAAAGCTAATAAAAATAGAATAGAAATTTATAAAAATATGGCAAAAACATTGTTTGATAAAGTTTGGGATTCACATGTAGTTCGAAGTATAAAAGATGGTCCAGATGTATTTTTTATAGATCGTCATTTTATTCACGAAGTTACAAGTCCAGTAGCTTTTTTGGGTTTGGAAAGCAGAGGAAACACGGTATTATATCCAGAGAAAACTTTTGCAACTGCTGATCATAACACCCCAACAATCAATCAACATTTACCTGTTGAAGATGTACTTTCTGCAAATCAGTTAGATGCTTTAGAGAGAAATGCTGCAAAACACGGAATTTTACATTGGGGATTGGGCGATAAAAATAACGGAATTGTGCATGTTGTAGGTCCTGAAAACGGAATTACATTGCCTGGAGCAACCATTGTTTGTGGAGATTCTCACACGTCAACTCATGGTGCTTTTGGTGCCATTGCTTTCGGAATTGGAACATCAGAAGTTGAAATGGTGTTGTCAACGCAATGCATTATGCAACCAAAACCTAAAAAAATGCGCATCAATATCAATGGAAAATTAGGTTTGGGTGTTACTCCAAAAGATGTGGCATTATTCATCATCTCGCAGCAAACTACTTCAGGAGCTACAGGTTATTTTGTAGAATATGCAGGAGATGTTTTTAGAGATATGTCTATGGAAGGAAGAATGACTGTGTGTAATTTATCCATAGAAATGGGCGCAAGAGGAGGAATGATTGCTCCTGATGAAAAAACTTTTGAGTATATAAAAGGGCGCGCTTTAACTCCAAAAGGAAAAGATTGGGACAAAGCCATGGAATATTGGAAAACACTTCATACTGATGAAAATGCTACTTTTGACATTGAATTTAATTATGATGCTGCTGAAATTGAGCCTATGATTACTTACGGTACCAATCCAGGAATGGGAATGGGCGTAACAAAATCAATTCCAAATGCTTCTCAAGTAGAAGGTGGTGTTGAAACCTATAAAAAATCTTTGGGATACATGCACTTCAATGAAGGTGACACTATGATTGGTAAAAAAATCGATTATGTCTTTTTAGGTTCTTGTACCAATGGAAGAATTGAAGATTTTAGAGCATTTTGTTCTATTGTAAAAGGACGAAAAAAAGCGGATCACGTGATTGCTTGGTTGGTGCCAGGTTCACATAAAGTGGTTGACCAAATCAAAGAAGAAGGGTTGGATAAAATCATTACTGATGCAGGTTTTGAGTTAAGAGAACCAGGATGTTCAGCATGTTTGGCAATGAATGATGATAAAATTCCCGCTGGGAAATTAGCTGTTTCTACCTCCAACAGAAATTTTGAAGGACGTCAAGGGCCAGGTTCTAGAACGCTTTTGGCATCGCCATTAGTGGCAGCAGCATCAGCAATTGAAGGTTTTGTGACAGATCCTAGAGCATTGCTAGTTGGTTTATAAATTGAAAGTTTTAATCTAATTTAAAAAATAATATTTAATTGTTCAGTTTTTAAGGTTTAAACTTTTAAACTTTAAAAACGTGAAACATTAAAAAATAAAAAATATGGCTTACGATAAATTTGTAACATTAAAAAGTTCAGCAGTTCCATTACCCATAGAAAACGTAGATACCGATCAGATTATACCAGCGCGTTTTTTAAAAGCTACTGAGCGTGTAGGTTTTGGTGATAATTTTTTCAGAGATTGGCGTTATAATGCGGATGGCACTCCAAAAACCGATTTTCCATTGAATAAGGAAATTTATGCAGGTTCAAAAATCTTAGTTGGAGGAAGAAATTTTGGATCAGGTTCTTCTCGTGAACACGCAGCTTGGGCTGTGTATGATTATGGATTGCGTTGTGTAATTTCATCAGCCTTTGCAGATATTTTTAAAAACAATTGTTTAAATATTGGTGTTTTGCCGGTGCAAGTTTCTGCAAGTTTTGCGGATTTGCTATTTGATGCAATTTTCGCTGATCCAAAAACCGAGATAAAAGTAGATTTACCAAGCCAAACTGTGACACTTTTGTCAACTGGAGCATCTGAAAAATTTGATATCAACCCGTATAAAAAAGACAATATGTTAAATGGTTTTGATGATATTGATTATTTAAAAAATATCGAAGAAGAAATCACCACTTTTGCACAAACAAGACCTTTTTAATTCGTTTTTTTCATTCTATGGAACAAAGGAAAATTGAAATTATGGACACTACACTTCGTGATGGAGAACAAACATCAGGAGTGTCTTTTTCTGTTTCCGAAAAATTAACGATTGCAAAATTATTATTGGAAGAATTAAAAGTTGATCGAATCGAAATTGCTTCAGCTAGAGTTTCTGACGGAGAATTAGAATCCGTAAAAAAAATTATTGATTGGGCTTCTCAAAATAATTTTCTTGATAAAATTGAAGTATTGAGTTTTGTTGATGAAGGAAAATCTATAAATTGGATGTTGTCAACAGGTGCAAAAGTTCAAAATTTATTGACAAAAGGTTCTTTAAATCATTTAACACATCAGTTAAAAAAAACACCTGAACAACATTTTTCAGACATTAAAAAAACGATTGAATTAGCTCAAAAAAACCATATCAAAACCAATGTTTATTTGGAAGATTGGTCTAATGGCATGCGAAATTCAAAGGAATACGTGTTTGAATATTTATCATTTTTAGCAACTCAACCCATTGAACGCATTTTATTGCCTGACACTTTAGGAATTTTAACGCCATCAGAAACCTTTCAATTTATCAAAGAAGTTCGTGAGAAATTTCCAACAATTCACCTAGATTTTCATGGTCATAATGATTATGATTTAGGGGTTGCCAATGCTATGGAAGCTGTAAAAGCTGGTGTAAATGGTTTGCATTTAACTGTAAATGGAATGGGCGAACGTGCAGGAAATGCACCAATGGCTAGTGTTATTGCAGTAATCAATGATTTTTTAGATGATATAAAAATTACAGCAAAAGAGAGTTCATTACATAAAGTCAGTAAGCTTGTCGAAAATTTTTCTGGATTTAGAATTCCTGTAAATAAACCCATCGTTGGTGCCAATGTTTTTACACAAACTGCTGGAATTCATGCAGACGGAGATACTAAAAACAATCTTTATTTTAATGATTTAATACCCGAACGTTTTGGAAGAAAACGAAAATATGCTCTTGGAAAAACTTCAGGAAAAGCAAATATTCAAAAAAATTTACAAGATTTAGGAATTAGTTTGAATGATGACGAATTAAAAAAAGTGACCCAAAGAATCGTAGAATTGGGTGATAAAAAAGAAGTCGTTTCTCAAGAAGATTTGCCTTATATCATTTCTGATGTGTTGGATAGTGATGCTATTGAACGAAAAGTTGTTGTCGAAAATTATGTGTTGGGTCATGCAAAAGGATTGAAACCATCTACAACTTTGATGCTAAAAGTAGAAGGCGTTTTATATGAAGCGCATGCGCAAGGTGATGGACAATTTGATGCTTTTATGAATGCCTTAAAAAAATTATACAAAACGCATAGTAAAAAAATAATTCCGAATTTAATTGATTATGCTGTTCGAATTCCGCCAGGAAGTAATTCTGATGCGTTGTGCGAAACGATTATTACTTGGAAAAGTGAGACTAAAGAGTTTATTACAAGAGGTTTAGATTCAGATCAAACAGTTTCTGCTATCAAAGCCACTGAAAAAATGTTGAATATTATATAAAATAACCGTCATTCCGAAGGAAGTATAACTGAAGAAATTTCCATTTTACAAAGACAGATTGCTTCGAAAACTCGCAATGACAAATAAACTAAAAAGATGAAATTAAAAATAGCCGTTTTAGCCGGAGATGGAATTGGACCTGAGGTAATTGACCAAGCAGTAAAAGTTTCTGATGCAATTGCACAAAAATTTGGTCATGAAATTACTTGGAGACCAGCTTTGACTGGAGCTGCAGCCATTGATGCCGTTGGTGAGCCTTATCCCGATGAAACTCATGAAATTTGCATCACTTCTGATGCAGTTTTATTCGGTGCGGTTGGTCATCCAAAATATGATAATGATCCTTCTGCAAAAGTGCGTCCTGAACAAGGATTGTTAAAAATGAGAAAAAAATTAGGCTTGTTTGCAAATGTGCGTCCAACGTTTACATTTCCTTCTTTACTAGATAAATCTCCTTTAAAAAGAGAACGAATTGAAGGAACAGATTTGGTTTTTTTAAGAGAATTGACAGGTGGCATTTATTTTGGAGAAAAAGGCAGAAGAGACAATGGTGAAACTGCTTTTGACAATTGTGTGTATTCAAGACATGAAGTGCAACGTTTGGCAAAAAAGGGTTTTGAATTGGCGATGACTAGAAGCAAAAAATTGTGTTGTGTTGACAAAGCCAATGTGTTAGAAACCTCAAGATTGTGGAGAGAAACTGTTCAAGCCATGGAAAAAGACTATCCTGAAGTGACAGTTTCGTATGAATTTGTTGATGCTGTTGCCATGCGTTTGGTACAATGGCCTAACAGTTATGATGTGTTAATTACAGAAAATTTATTCGGAGATATTTTGACAGATGAAGCATCTGTAATTTCAGGTTCTATGGGTTTAATGCCAAGTGCATCAATAGGTTCTGATATTGGTTTATTTGAGCCAATTCATGGTTCCTATCCTCAAGCAACTGGAAAAAACATTGCAAATCCTATGGCAACTGTTTTGTCTTCGGCAATGATGTTTGAAAATTTCGGTTTGATGGAGGAGGGAAAAGCAATCAGAGAAGTTGTTGAAAAAGCCTTATCAAAAGGCATTGTGACTGAAGATTTATCTGATGGAGGAAAATCTTACGGAACAAAAGAAGTAGGTGAGTGGTTGGCGAAAAATGTTTAAAATATTGATTTAAAATTAAAAAAAGCTCTCAAAAATTGGGAGCTTTTTTTATTCGTAATTTTTTAATTTTGGTGAATTGCATTATTGATTTGAAATAATAAATCATCAGGATTGAAAGGTTTAAAAATAAATCCGTTCATACCACTTTGAGAAAGATTCTCTTTTACTTCTGAAAAAACTGATGCAGACAAAGCTAATATTTGAATCTTTTGATTAAATTTTCTTATTTCTTTTGTGGCCTGGTATCCATCCATAACAGGCATTTGAATATCCATTAAAACCACATCAAAATGATTATTTCTAACCTTTTCTACAGCTATTAAACCATTTTCAGCAACTTCTACGATTAGTTTTTCTTTTTCTAAAATTTGTTTGCCAACCAAAATATTAAATTCATTGTCTTCAACTAGCAATATTTTTCTTCCATCAAAATCGTATTTTTTTTGTTCAATTTCCTTTTTCAATTCTTTTTCGGTTGCTTTTTTAAGTTCAATATCAAAGTAAAAACGACTACCTTTTCCAATTTCACTTTCTAAAAAAACATTAGCCCCCATTGTATTTACAATACTCTTTACGATAGGTAAACCCAATCCAGTTCCACCATACAACCTGTTTGTTGTAGAGGAAGCCTGTGTGAAATCTTCCCAAACTTCATCAAGCTTGTCTTCTGGAATTCCCAATCCTGTATCAATAACTTCTGTTGAAATAATGACATTTTCAGGAGTTTCTTTATTTTTTTTAATTCTCAGGGTAACACTTCCAGAGTCCGTAAATTTGATTGCGTTGCTAACTAGGTTATTAATTACTTGATTGAACCTGACAATATCTAAAAGTACCACAGGAATTTCTTCATCAACTTCAAGATTCATAGTAATGCCTTTTCTTAAACAAGCTGCTTCATGTATTTTTTTTATCTGTTTCACAGCTAAAAATAAATCTGTAGGAATATTGTCTAATTCAATTTTACTTGATTGCATTTTACTGAAATCAAGCACATTATTCAATAAATTCATCAATATCTTACCAGAATAATTTAATGCTTTGATGTTTTCTAATTGATCTTTTCTTGGGTTGTTATCAGCTAAAATATGAGAGAGTCCAATAATCGCATTTAATGGCGTTCTAATTTCGTGACTCATGGTGCTTAAAAATTTTGATTTTGCATTTGATGCCTGAAAAGCATCCTCTTTTTGATTATTGACGTTTGATGCATAACGAGTATTTAAGATAGAAAAATAAATAAGTTGAAAAAGTACCAACAAAACTGTACTTGACATGGCTGATGGATAAATAAAATCGTTTGAGATTTTTGGATCAAGTTTTTCGTTGGTAAATAAGTTAAAGTCAGTCAAAAATAAAAGTAGCCACAAAAAGATTGGCAATAAAGCAAAAATAATTACCAGTAGTCGCTCTCTTGTGAAGGAAAAAATAAAATAAGGCAGCCCAATTGTAAACATAAAAACGAATTCAACTCCTCCAGGCTTACCAACAAAAGAAGATATAATTGTTAAACCTAAATTAATTGTGATGAGATATAAAGGTCGTGCAATGTGTAATTTTTCTCTTTTAGCCAAATAAGCAACTAAAATATAGGGTACAATGCTTAATAAGTTGAAATTTCGAAGCGTAATCAAATCGAGTTTTTGGGAAATGATTGCACAAAGTATTGCAAAACCTACGTTTACGGTTGCTAAAGTAAATACAAGTTGAACACGTCTTTCTGAAAATTCTTTCATTTTTCGCTTATTTTATTTAGAATTTGGCACTTTATTTATAAAAGTATCAATTTCTTTTAATAATTCTTTAGGATCAAAAGGTTTAAAAATAAAACCATTCATGCCACTTTCATTGATTTTATCTTTTACTTCCATAAAAATCGAGGCTGAGAGCGCCAAAATAGGAATTTCTTTATTGAATTTTCTGATCTCAATTGAAGCTGTATAACCATCCATCACAGGCATCTGAATGTCCATTAAAATAACATCATAGTTATTTTTTTGAACTTTTTCAACAGCAATTAATCCATTATTTGCGACGTCAACGATTAAATTTTCTTTCTCTAAAATTTGTTTACCCACCATTACATTGATAAGATTATCTTCAACTAAAAGCACTTTTTTACCCTCAAAATGATAAGTTTGTTTAAAATCAGTCTTTTTAATTTCTGAATTGAGTGCTTTTTTTAGATTTAGTTTAAAGTAAAATCGACTTCCTCTTCCAACAACACTGTCAATTTTCACCTCTGATCCCATTGCTTCGATGATACTTTTTACAATTGGCAACCCTAATCCTGTGCCTCCATACAAACGATTTGTTGTTGATGAAGCTTGCGTAAAGGCATCCCAAACTTGTTTTAATTTTTCTTTTGGAATGCCTATTCCAGTATCAATAATTTCAGTAATTACAGTCACATTTGTGCTCGTTTCACTTCCTTTTTTTATTCTTAAAATAACCCCCCCTTTGTCTGTGAATTTTACAGAATTTGTAAGTAAGTTATTGATTACTTGATTAAAACGAACAATATCTAACCAAACAACAGGAATTTTTTCATCAATTTCTAATTTTAACGTAATTCCTTTTTTTTCACAATTTGAATCATGAATTTTTCGAATTTGTCTTACACCTTCGTATAAATTTGTAGGTATATTATCAAGTTGAATTTCAGTTGATTGCATTTTACTGAAATCAAGTGCGTTATTCAAAAGGTTTAGTAAAATTTTTCCTGAATAATTCAAAGCATCAATATTTTCTTTTTGATCTTCTCTCGGTTTAGTGTCAGCTAAAATATGAGAAAGACCCACGATTGCATTCAAAGGCGTTCTAATTTCGTGGCTCATCATACTTAAAAATCTTGATTTTGCTGATGATGCTTCTATCGCTTTTTGCTTTCTTAGATGAATTTTTGCGTAATGTGAACTATTTAAATATGAAAAATGAGCTAATTCATAAGTAATTAAAATGAGAGTTGTGCATAATGAAAGTGGATAAAAGTATTTGGAAGCAATCTCTAAATCCAATTTTGAATCTGTAAATAAATTAAAATTTGTTTTGTAAAGCAAAATCCAAAGTAGTAAAGCTAAGGTTGAAAAAATAGCAATATAATTTTTTTCTCTTCTGTAGGAAAATATAAAAAAAGGAAGCGCAAACGCAAAAAGTAACATGAATTCTATGCTACCAGGTTTTCCTATGTAAGAAGATGTTACTGCGACACTTATATTAAAAACAATAAAATATATTGTTCTTGAAATATCAAGATTTCCTTTTTTTACGATGAAAGCACAAAAAAAGAAAATGAAGGAAGATGTTAAGTGAAAATAACTTAGCATCGTAAAATTAATTTTTAACCCTATGAAAAAATATAACAGCGAAAAAATAGCAGTTACAATTGAAAGGGTGAAAACAAGTTGAATTCGTTTGGGTGAAAAATCAGACATGCATAATTTGGTAAAAATCGTTCTAAATATACAAAAACTATCTTTAAAATATTTGTTTAAATTTTAAATAAAAAACCACCCCTTTTTATGAGATGGCTTTCAAAGTTTTATAAATTAATTTCTTTGATTTATTTGACCTTCATCAATTCTACATCAAAAATAAGAGTTGCGTTTGGTGGAATAACGCCTCCTGCACCACGTTCTCCGTAAGCCAAATCTGAAGGAATTACAAATCTTGCTTTGTCACCCACTTTTAATAATTGTATTCCTTCGTCCCAACCTTCAATTACTTGTCCAATTCCAAGTGTAAAATCAATTGGTTCTTTTCTTTTGTATGATGAATCAAAAACAGTTCCGTCTAATAATTGTCCTTTGTAATGAACAGAAACTTTTGAACCCTGTTCTGCTTGTTTTCCGTCACCTTTTTGTAAAATTTGATATCTTAATCCGCTAGCTGTTTCATCAAAACCAGCAGCAACAGTGTCTAATAATTCTTTTTGTTTTCTTTTTGCTTCAACTTCTCGTCTTGCTCTTGAGCCTTCAAAATTTCTGAAAGCTTCAACTGCATTAAAGTTCTGAGCTTCATCACCAATTCTTAAGATTTCAACGCTCATTTCATCTCCTTGTTCAACAGCATCTACAACGTCTTGACCTTCAATTACGGATCCAAAGACTGTGTGTTTTCCGTCAAGCCATGGAGTAGGAACGTGGGTGATATAAAACTGACTTCCATTTGTTGCGGGACCAGAATTAGCCATTGCTAATTTTCCTGGTTTGTTGTGTTTCAATTCTGGATGAAATTCGTCATCAAATTTATATCCTGGATTTCCTGAACCAGTTCCTGAAGGACAACCTCCCTGAATCATAAAATCTGAAATAACTCTATGAAATTTCAAACCATTATAATAAGGTGTTCCTTGTGGTTTTATTTTGTTTTCTAAATTTCCTTCCGCTAATGCCACAAAATTCCCAACAGTTCCTGGAGTTTTTTCGTGTTCTAATTGCACTAATATTTTACCTTTTGGCGTGATGAATTTTGCATAAATTCCGTTATTCATATTGTTTAATTTTATTGTTTTTATTGTTTTTTTGCATTTAAAATTGATAAATTATAAGTAAAGCCTACATTTAAATTGGTTGAGTTTACATTTCCATAAGGCGTAATAGTTTGTCCAGCTGCAATATTTAAAGAGAGACTCTCATTTAAATGATAGTTTAAGCCGGCAGTTGGTCTCACAAGAATTCCTTCCCCTGTATCAACTCCTGCACCTCCAGCTACACCGCCCATAAGTTCTAAAAATAAGGAAATTTTGTTTTTTAAAAGTGGATTACTTTTTAACCCAACCCCAAAAATACCATGAGCATAACCTCCTGATTTTCCCTCATAGGCAAATGATGTTTCACCTATAAAATAAAGGTTCTTGTTCAGATCATAAGATAATTTTATGCCAATCATTTCTATATCTATGGTAGTGTTGTCATCTTTAGCCATATCAAAATATGTTTGGTTTTGAACACTAATTCCAATTCCTTGAGTTTTGATAGTAGAAGCTTTTTCATCAGTAAATGGATGTTTTATTCCACCCGTTAAACCATAATATTTTAAACTAAAACCTGCTGTATATGCTTCAAAAGTTCCCCCAATTGCTCTATGATAACCACCATGAGCACTTATTCCAAACTTTTCAGTGACTCGAACATCAAATCCGGCTTTTGGATATAGTGTTAAGCCTCCTTCTGGAAAAATTCTTCCTCCAGCAGCACCAATTCCTAATTTTGCAAAAAAATTGACATGTTTTGCTTCAATAAAGTTTTTTCCAACACCAAAAAACACATCCATAAAACCAGAAACTAAACCACTATACATTGCATCCGCATGAGCATATACAAATGTATTTGATGTAAGGTAACGTTGATATTCAAATCCAATGATTGATAAAGTTTGTCTAAGTGGTTTGTATTGAGGAACGGTACTTCCATCAGTTCTTGACATGCCGACTGGAAAAAAATAATCAAATGTGATTTGTTGCACACTTTTTACAGCAGATTTTTCCCAAAAACCTACTGTTGAAAGATTATTTATTTCAAAAGTTTTTTGTGAGTCTTTATAAGAACTAAATCTTAAGGTAGAGGGAATTTCTATAAAAAAAGATACATTATCGTCTTTTTGAATTCCTGTAAAAAAATTCATATAACCATATTGTACTCCAAAAGAAAAATCTTTTAATTTATATTGCAAACCAATATTTGGATAAATGATTCCACCACCATTTACTAAAGTTCTAAATCCTCCACCACCACCAAAATGAATATTAGCGTCAAAGAAAAGGTTATTGTAAATTCTTGTATTTACACCCAAATTTATGCCTAAAGTGAATAAACCTCCCTGATCTCCAGTGACTGCCGTGTGAAAACCAGCACCTGTATAAAGCCAATTATTTAACGGAATATGGTAGTTTAAACCAACAAAACCCATATTTGGTTTTAAGATAAAGTTATTAAAATTAACTTTATCAATTGGTTGAGAAATATTTATATAATTCAATCGTATCGAATTTCGAATTTCTTTTCCAGTAATTTTTGAAACAGGATAATTTTGTGAAAAATTTTTTAAACCGCAAAGAAACAAAATCAATAAAAATATTTTTTTCATAAAATGCTTATTTAAATTCACTCGTGAAATGCAATTTTACGGATGGATATTTACTTTGAGTCATTTGAATCGTAAATTCAGAATCCGCCAAGAAAACCAATTGACCTTGTTTGTCTTTTGCTAGATATCGTTGTTTTACTCTTAAAAAATCTTTAAACTCATCACTTTTAGTATTTTCAATTTCTACCCAACAAGCTTTGTGAACTTGTAAGTTTTCATAGGTACATTTTGCACCATATTCATGTTCTAAACGATATTGAATTACTTCATATTGAAGCGCTCCAACTGTTCCAATGACTTTTCTTCCATTAAAATCTAACGTAAATAATTGTGCTACACCTTCATCCATCAATTGATCCAAACCTTTGAATAATTGCTTTGATTTCATTGGATCCGCATTGTTGACATATCTAAAATGTTCTGGAGAAAAGTTTGGAATTCCTTTGAAATTCAAAATTTCACCTTCAGTTAATGTGTCTCCAATTTTAAAATTTCCAGTGTCATGCAATCCAACAATATCACCAGGAAATGATTCCTCCACAATTTCTTTTTTTTCTGCAAAAAAAGCATTTGGACTTGAAAATTTTAAATTTTTTCCTTGTCTGACATGTAAATAGGGCGAATTTCTCTTAAAAACTCCTGATACAATTTTCACAAAAGCAATTCTATCTCGGTGTTTTGGATCCATGTTTGCATGAATTTTGAACACAAACCCTGTCATATTTTCTTCTTTAGAATCTACCAAACGTTCTTGAGAATTTTTTGGTTGCGGTGAAGGAGCAATTTCTATGAATGCTTCTAACAATTCTTTTACTCCAAAATTATTCAAAGCAGAACCAAAAAAAACGGGTTGCAATTGTCCTTTTAAATAATCTTCTCGAGAAAATGCAGGATAAACTTCATCAATCAACTCTAATTCTTCACGTAAAGTATTTGCTGCTTTTTCTCCAACAGCTTTGTCTAATTCGGGGCTTGAAACGTCTTTAAATTCGATACTTTCTGAAATTGAAGTTTTTTTATCTCCTGAAAAAAGGTTTAATTTTTGTTCCCAAATGTTGTAAATTCCTTTGAAATCATACCCCATTCCTATTGGAAAACTCATTGGAGTTACATGCAAGCCTAATTTTTGTTCAACTTCATCCAATAAATCAAAGGCGTCTTTCCCTTCCCTGTCTAGTTTATTGATAAAAACAATCATTGGAATGTTGCGCATTCTGCAAACTTCAACCAACTTTTCAGTTTGAGGTTCTACACCTTTTGCGACGTCAATTACCACAATTACGCTGTCAACGGCTGTTAAAGTTCTGAAAGTATCTTCCGCAAAATCTTTGTGACCTGGCGTATCAAGAATGTTGATTTTCTTGTCTTTGTAATTAAATGCTAAAACAGATGTTGCTACGGAAATTCCACGTTGACGTTCAATTTCCATAAAATCGGACGTGGCTGTTTTTTTAATTTTATTATTTTTTACGGCACCAGCTTCTTGAATGGCACCTCCAAAAAGTAATAATTTTTCTGTTAAAGTCGTTTTTCCTGCATCAGGATGTGAGATAATTCCAAATGTTCTTCTACGTTGTATTTCTTCTAAAAAACTCATTTACAAAATTTGAGGTGCAAAGATACATTTTAGAATGGCAATTATCAATCTAAAATTTCAATCGTCATTTTTATATCTTCAAAAGGCCATTCATCAAAGCCTACTTTTACTTTTGATATTTTTTCCATAGTTTCAAAACCCGATATTACTTCGCCAAAAACAGTATGTTCTCTATCTAAATGATGCGCACCTGATTTTTTTTGAACGATATAAAATTCAAAAGGACTTGACAATTTATCTGGATTATTATCCCAATCTCTTGCAGCAGCCAAAGCACCATATTTATGAGTTCTATTTTTTTTGAATTCGGGTTTTAAAAGGTAATTTCCATACTTTTTTCTTTGTCTTTGAGTGTAAAAATTATCAGAATTTCCTCCTTGAATTACAAAGTTTTTTGAAACTCTATAGATGACTGTAGAATTAAAATACTTGATTTTTGTCAAAAATATAAAATTTGCCCTATGAATTGGAACGTCTTTGTAAAGTTTTAGTTTGATATTGCCAAATTTTGTTTTGATAATCACTTTTGTTTCTGAATTTTGGTTTCCATATTCAGTTAAAAAAAGCTCGGTATTTTTGCTATTTAGACTATCCCATGGTTTTTTTAGTTTTTTTTCTTCCCTTTTTTTGATAGCATTTTCTGCATCAATATGGTTGTCTTTTTCACTTTTTTGATTGCAATGAAAAAAGAAAATTGTTAATAAAAATAAGATGGTTTTATAAAATAGTTTCAACGGAAAGTATCATTTTAAATTCAAATATAAGACTTCAAAATAAAACAATAGAAAAATCTAATAGATTTAATAAATTTTTAAGTTTTTGAGGTATTAGTTTCAATTATCTTTGCACTTTATGGAAGAACAAGTTATTTTAGTTGATGAAAATGACAACCAAATTGGATTAATGTCCAAAATGGAAGTGCATAAAAAAGCATTATTACATAGGGCTTTTTCAGTTTTTATTTTCAATAAGGAAGGCAAATTGATGATTCAACAAAGAGCTTCAACCAAATATCATTCTCCACTTTTATGGACGAATACTTGTTGCTCACATCAAAGATCAGGAGAGAGCAATATTGAAGCGGGTAAAAGAAGATTGTTCGAAGAAATGGGTTTTTCAACAGATTTAGACGAGGTTTTTTCTTTTATTTACAAAGCTCCCTTTGATAATGGACTCACTGAACACGAATTGGATTATGTTTTAATAGGCAGTTTTGATGGTGAACCAAACATCAATAAAGAGGAAGTTGAGAATTATAAATGGATGTTTTTAGAGGATGTAAAAAAAGATATCGAAAACAATCCTAAAATTTATACAGCCTGGTTTCAAATTATATTTAATAAATCTTACGAAAAATTAGCAAATGCCAAAAGTAACCGTTCATAGAAAAGCACATTTTAATGCTGCTCACAGATTGTATAGAAAAGATTGGAGTGATGAAAAAAACTTCGAGATTTTTAGTAAATGCAGTAATCCTAATTTTCATGGTCACAACTACGAATTGATTGTGTCTTTAACTGGAGAAATAAATCCAGAAACTGGTTACGTTTATGATTTGGGGATTTTAAAAAATTTAATTAAATCTGAGATTGAAGATTGTTTTGATCATAAAAATCTGAATATTGAAGTTCCAGAATTCAAAAATCTGAATCCAACAGCTGAGAATATTTGTGTAATTACGTATGAAAAACTCCGTAAACACTTGCCAAATGAATTGGATTTAAAAATCACTTTATACGAAACTCCAAGAAATTTTGTGAGTTATTATGGAAATTAAGCTTATTTGACTTTAAAAAAAAATACCATTTTTTAATTATTGTTATAAGAATAATAACTTATCGATTTTTCAAGCGAAGAGTAAGCTTGATAAGTAAATCCGACAACATTTAGATTATTTTTTAATTTAATGTCTTTATTACTCATTTCATTAAAAAATAATTTTTCTCCTTTATCTAAACTATCAAATTTTAGCCAATAACCCAAATCATTCATGATTGTTGAAAATAAAATATTGGTTTTTATTTTACTGTTGATATTGAAAATATAATCTAGGTTTTTCTTTGCAGAATTGAAACAAATTTTAGGGTCTTTACCCAATGCAATAATCGTTAATCGATCACAATATTTTGTGATTTCAGCAATTTCTGGTTGCGTGTAATAACCAACATAAGCATCAACTTCTACTTTATGAGGTTTTCCTTTTGATAGGTTTTTGAGTTGTTTTAGATTGTTAACAAAAAATTTAAATGAACCCTCTCTTCCACAGGGAATATTGTTTTCTTCCAAATAATTTACACAATAATAACCATCAATATTTGAAGCGTTACTTGACCAATATTCATATTCTAAATTATAAATATCGAATTTTTCAGAAGATTTTTGGCGAGAATTGTTATAAACATTTATAATTTTTACAAAAAAATCAGCAGCTTCACCTGAAGCTCCAATTTTCTTTATTTGATATTTTTGTTTTGCTTTGTTGATAAATTCTGAAAGAATGTTATTGTTTCTTGGATCTGATAAAGAAATTCTCTTGTGAACTTTGTTCAATTCATAGAGAATCAAAACTTTAAAATTGTTTTTTTGAGCGAATAAAAGAAGTTTATCCTCTTTGAGAGGACTTCCTAAAATATCATTAAAATTATCTACATACAAAGTTCTTTCTAAGCCATAAAAAAAGCAAGAAGTCAATAAGAAAACAATAAGAAATAGTTTTTTTTCCACAAAAAAAATCAAAATTCGGGTGTAAGATAACTAAAATAAATTTTAAAGTTTAGTTATTATAAAATTTTTAAACTATAAAATAAAGAAGTTGTGTTTTTTTTTGTAAAGTACTAATTATTAATTGAATAAATACTTTTATGTTTTATTTCCGCTTTTTTTTAAAATATTCTTTTATTAACCTAATTCCTAAACGTGCAAACAAAATAATGCTTATTGTCATCACAATACTAAATCCATCCATTAATTTGAAATTTTTAATTGATTTTCAATAATTTTCATTATTTCAATCGCATTATCTCTGTAACCGGTTACGAATTGTAAATGATTTTTTACGGCTAACAAATTGTGAGCAGCAACTTGAACTTTAAATTCATCGCTTTCTGTAAAGTAATGAATCATGTCGTTATTGGGTTTATTTTTGGTCCAATCTATAAACCAATTATATTTCTTATAACTCTCAATATTTTTGAAAACATTATTTTTAATAAATTCATTGCTATCGTTAAAAAGTTGAATAAAAGGTGAATAAAATTGAGAAACTACTATAAAAATGGAATCATTCTGGATGTCATTTTTTGCGTTAAAATTTTTTACCATTTCAAAACCTTTTGTTTGAATTGTAAATGGTAAATACCTACTTGCCAATGCTTTTACATTTGGAAAATCATCGTAATTATCAATATTGATTTCATTATTGATGATTTTTGTACTATTTTTTTCTATTTCTTTATAATAATCTATAATGATTTTTGCCTGAATCGTATCCGTTTTTAAATCTTTATATATCGTTTTTAAGATATTATTGAACTCACTTTGTTGCTTTCTATTTTCATTCCAATTATTTATTTGAAGAGCGATTAAAATCCCAATAACCACCAACACAATTTCGCCAATGGCGTAAACGAAGTAACTTTTAATTTTAGATTGTTCAAGCATTTTTTGTCTGACTTTACGGAAGATTTTAATCATTTTTTAGTTTTAGGTTTCAAGTTTCATAATGGCAATTTTTCAGAAAATTGTATATTTTAATGAATACTATTTATTTCCTTAATAATGGTTTCGCCATTTTTTTTGAATTCTTGTAATTCATTCACATAAATTTGATAGACCAAGTAATAGGTCGCAATTCTGTTTTTTTCTAAAGGATTATTCATAATAAAATCAATAGCTCCCTCTGTTTCTTTATGAAGTAAAAATGAGGAAAACCAAGGAAATTGCTTATGTTCATTCATGTTATATACAAATTCTCGCATAATTTCTAAAGTAGAAATATTGATTTCAATCAAATGCTTGTTATAAAATAAATTGATTTTTGAAGCAAGATTTTGTTTGCCAATACTCATTTCGTTTGACTGGTTTTTAAGTAATTCAAAACCACGTTGATTGATAGCAAAATCTTTAAAACCATTTAAAACGGATAAGTATTCAGGATGCTTTTGAAAATCTTCTTTTGAAAGATTTCCTTTTAAAACAGTCTCGAAAGCAGGTTTTCTACTCTTTTCAAACTCGTCAATAAAGTCATTTATTTCCACAATATCGGTAGTAATATCTTCTTTTATAATTTGATAAATACCTAGCAAGGTATCTTTTTGTTTTCTTTTTTCATTCCACGTATTGATACTTAACGCAATTAAAATACCAATAACCACCAATATAATTTCGCCAATGGCATATTTAAAATATTTGGATGTTTTGTCTTCTATTACTAATTTTTGACGGATTTTTTGAAAGAATTTTATCATTTTTTCAATTCTTTGTTAATTAAGTCATTTAATTTTTTCAGTTGAAGCGTTAAATTTTCATGAAAAATAGTTAAACTCATATTATTCATAATAGAAAGTCTTAATCCATTAATGAATTCTTTTTTTTGTAATAATTTGTTGTATTGTGGTATAATTATTTCAAAAGGAATTTGATTAGGCTCATTTAAAGTAATTACACTTTTATCTGCTGTTTTTTTAAAATCAAATAAGTTGATGGCAATAACATTTAAAACCATAACATTATATAGATATTCTTCGTATTCTCTATACATGTGATATTCTATATTATGAATGGTAGTATACATTTTATCTAATTCCATCAAAAAATCTTTTATAGAATCATTGGTTATAAAATTTAGATTTCCAGAATTGAGTAATTCTTTGTAGGTATTGTTTGTAGGAATAAATGTTAAACGTGTAAAAACTTTATTAATCGTAATTTCTAGGGAAATAACATCTTCTGCAGTTTCAAGTTTTTTAAAATCAAGTAAATGTGCTGCTGCTTTTGCAGTTGCTGCTCTGTAGTTAATAATACTATCGTTGTTATCAAACTCAAGAGTAATATCTGATTTCAATTTTTTCAAATATTTCACTTCTTGCTTTCTGAAATTTCTATCTTCATTCCAATTATTAATTTGCAATGCAATCAAAATACCGATAACAACCAATACAATTTCGCCAATGGCATAAACAAAATAACTTCGTACTTTAGATTGTTCAACTAATCTTTGCCTGATTTTCCGGAAGAATTTTATCATAAAGAACCTTTTTTCCCATCACCATCAATGTCTTTTCCTAAATAGTTTTCAAGTGCTGCTAGTGTTTTTTGGAGTATTTCGTTCGTTTTTTCTAGCTTTTTTTCTAAAAAGGCTACTTTTTCCTCTAAGTTTTTAGCTTTTTCTCCTTGTTCTTGAATTTCGTTTTGTTGCATTAAATCCCAAAAAAGTCCCATAATTTCTAGTTTTTGTTAGTTGTTGATTTTTTGATAGTTATTTTCTCAAAGTTAATTATTTTTTTTACTAATTGAAAAATCTTTTAATAACCGTAAATTTGCATCGAAAAAATACAATTATGAAAGATTTACACATTTTAAAATTTACCCCAATATTGAAAGATAAAATTTGGGGAGGAGAAAAATTAGCAACACTTTTACATAAAAATTCTGACAGAAAAGATATTGGCGAAAGTTGGGAAATATCTGATGTTGAAGGTGATACTTCAATAGTTGCCAATGGTTTTTTGAAAGGAAAAAACTTAAAAGAATTGATTTCTGAATATAAAAGTGATTTGGTTGGAATAAAAATTTACAGTCATTTTGGTGAAAAATTCCCATTGTTAATCAAATATATTGATGCAAAAGAAGCGTTAAGCATTCAATTGCATCCTCATGATGATTTGGCAAAAAAGCGTCACAATTCTTTTGGAAAAACTGAAATGTGGTATGTGATGCAAGCAGATGAAAAAGCCAATTTGATTGTTGGTTTTCAAAAAGAAGTGACACCAAAAGAATATGTACATCACCTTGAAAATAAAACCTTAACCGATATTTTAAATATTGATGAAGTTCAAAAAGGAGATGTTTATTTTATTCCAACTGGAAGGGTGCATGCAATTGGAGCAGGAGTAATGTTGGCTGAAATTCAACAAACTTCGGATATTACGTATCGAATTTATGATTGGGATCGTCCAAATCCTGATGGAACTTTTAGAGATTTACATACTGAAGAAGCTATTGATGCAATTGATTATTCAGCAAAACAATCTTATAAAACAAGCTATTCAAAACATCAAAATACAGCATCAGAAATTGTTTCTTGTCCTTATTTTACAACAAATGTGCTTCCTTTAAAAGGAAAAATTAATGTAAATCACACTGATAAAGATAGTTTTGTGATTTATATGTGTGTGGAAGGGTCAACTACTTTTACGTATCAAAATCAAACAGAAACACTTGAAATGGGAGAAACAATTTTGATTCCAGCTTCTATAAAAAATATAGAAATTTTTGCAGAACATCAATCAGAATTGTTAGAAGTGTATATAAAATAAAGCTTATGAAAATGATTGCTATGATTCCTGCACGTTACAGTGCTACTCGTTTTCCAGGTAAATTAATGAAAGATTTAGGAGGAAAACCTGTTATTGTAAGAACCTATGAAGCTGCTTTGCAAACCAATTTGTTCGAAGATGTCTATGTAGTTTCAGATTCAGACGTTATTGCAAAAGCAATTCAAAACGTTGGAGGAAATGTAATCATGAGTAAAAAAGAACACGAATGTGGTTCTGACAGAATTGCTGAAGCTGTTGAATTTATGGACGTGGATATTGTGATTAATGTGCAAGGAGATGAGCCTTTTATTGATGTGGTTTCATTATCAAAATTGATTGAAGCTTTTAAAAATGATGCGAATAACGAGATTGATTTGGCTTCTTTAAAAGTGCAAATAACCAATCAAGAAGATATTGAAAATCCTAACAATGTCAAGGTAATTACTGATAATTTTGGATTTGCTTTATATTTTTCAAGAAGCGTAATTCCTTTTCATAGAGACAAAGAAATTAAGGTGAAATATTTCAAACACAAAGGTGTTTATGCCTTTAGAAAAGCTGCGTTGCTTGATTTTTATAAAAGAGAAATGACACCTTTAGAAGCCTCAGAAAAAATCGAGGCAATAAGATATTTGGAAGTTGGAAAAAAAATAAAAATGATTGAAACGGATGTGGAATCTATTGGAATTGACACACCTGAAGATTTGGAAAAAGCCATTCAATACTTGAAAAATGTATAAAAATATCAAAGTCATTGCTTTTGATGCTGATGATACTTTGTGGGTCAATGAAACGTATTTTAGAGATGCTGAACTTGAATTTGCGAAATTATTAGCTCAATATGAAACTGCGAACACTATTAATCAAGAATTGTTTAAAACTGAAATTAGAAATTTACAATTATATGGTTATGGAATCAAAGGTTTTGTGTTGTCAATGATTGAATGCGCATTAGAATTGTCCAATTATTCAATCAAACCAAAAGTGATTCATGAAATTATAGAAATTGGCAAACAGATGCTCAATAAACCAATTGAATTACTTCCTGAAATTGACGAAGTTTTGAAAACGCTACAACCAAAATACAAACTAATTTTGGCAACAAAAGGCGATTTATTAGATCAAGAACGCAAATTACAAAAATCAAATTTATTGCATTATTTTCATCATATTGAAGTGATGACTGATAAAAAAGCAACCGATTATAAAAAATTGATAAAACATTTAGACATTCATCCTTCTCAATTTTTGATGATTGGAAACTCTCTAAAATCAGATGTATTGCCTGTTCTTGAAATTGGTGCTGCTGCAATTCACGTTCCTTTTCATACTACTTGGATTCATGAAGAAGTTTCAGAAATGGAAACTTCTGACAAAAATTATCATACTGTTTTAAATATCAAAGAAGTATTGCCTTTATTTTAAAGAAATTCAGTACATTTGCAAACTTAAAAATCTATTATGGCAAGTATTAAAAATTTAAAAAAAGATATCAATTACGTTTTAGGTGACGTTATTGAATATGCACTGGATGTTGCTGCTTTGAAAAATCAACCTAAAAAAGGAAATGAAATTATTGACGAGGCAATCGTTACTTTTGATGATTTAATTGCAAAAATTAACACCAAAAAAGTTCAAGATAAAAAAGCACATTTTAAAATGTTAAACCAAGAATTGGAAACAAAAGCCAAAGTGTTGGTTGAAAAAATTAACAGTTTGTAATATTAACATTTGTTAATTAAAATTTTAAGACCAGTTTTATTTTATAAAGCTGGTCTTTTTGTTATTTTTATAAAATAAATCAATAACGAAATCGTTATATATATTAAATATAAAAAGTATGGCAAGAGCAATGTTTGAATACACAAAAGTTGTATTGCAAAAAGTTAGTTTTAATTCGGATTTGTTTTGCAAAGAATTAGAAAAAGCACTGAGAATATTGATGCCTCATGAAATTAAAGAATTAGTAATTTGGCTGAGACAATTTACTGCTAACAAACCAGAATTATTTGTTTGTATGTTATTAATTAAATAAAAAAAAGGGAGCAAATTCAGTCCCTTTTCTAGTTTCTATTACCATTTTGATGGTATTTTTTCATTAATTTTCTTCCAAATTCCATTTCAGCCATTTGAAGTTTGATGATTTTTTTATAAGAAATAATTTTTTTTATCTTTTGAATGAACTCTTTTTGTGATTCGAATAAAAGCTTGTCAATAGCCAATTTTGACATGATTAATTTTTCAGCTTCTTTTTCATCCATGACATCAATCTCCCCCCTTTCTTTTAACACTTTGTGAATTTCAGATCGCTGTTTGATGCGTAATTCTTGTTGTTCTTGATCAAAAGAATTATATATTGGCCAAAATTTTTCGGCTTCGTTAGTTGTCAGATTAAGTTGCTCTGTCAAATAAGCAATTTTAAGTGATTTTATTTTTTCACGGCTTTCGTTTCTGCCTTGGGCTTTGATAGAAATTACCAAAAAAAGCATCATTAAAATTGTAATGTAGATTTTTTTCATAAGATAAATTATTAATCTTTTTCGTTTAAAATTTCTTGATTATCAATTGAATATAGATAATCTTCGATAGTTTCAGTTTTAAATTGTGCAAAAGAAAAATCGTTCATTTCTAAAATACCATCACCCAAAATTGTGGCAATATCACTTGAATTTAATGTATTTGAATCAAACCAGTTTTCAATATCATTTTTAGAAATGGAATCAAACGTAATTGACTCTTTTTTATTAAAAATAAATGTATTAATAGTGATAAATAGTACAATTGAAGCTGCTACTAAATAAGGAACAATTTTTAGAATTTTTCTTTTAAAATCAATCACTTTTGGTTGATGTTGATTTTCGGAAATTCTCAGTAAAATTTTGTTTTCTACCTCAGAAAAATAGTTTTCAGGGGTTTTAAAACCAGTTTTTTTTGGTAGTTCAGAAGTAGTTATTTTTGCAAAAATAGCATCTTCCAAATCTTCAAAATAGTTGGATGTAATAGAAAATCCTGATTTTTTTCCAACTTTTTTGTTTATAAAATCAATACTATTTTTTAAATCTTTTTTCATTGTATTTTAGACGCTTTTTTCTTTAAAAGGTTTAATTTGTTTTGTTTTTGATGAAATGTTCAACTTTTTTTACGGCATGAAAATAAGAGGCTTTCAATGCGCCAATTGAGGTTTCTAAAATTTTTGACATTTCTTCATATTTCATTTCTTCAAAATATTTCATATTGAAAACCAATTGCTGTTTTTGAGGTAAAGTAGCGATTGCTTTTTGTAAAATAAGTTGAATTTCGTCACCAGAAAAATAAGTATCACTTTCTAATGAGCAAGCTAATTCTTTATAGACTTCGTCAATATCGATGTTTCTCTCTTTGGCTCTTTTGTTGATAAATGTGATAGATTCGTTTGTGGCAATTCTAAACATCCAAGAATATAACTTACTTTCTTGATTAAAATTTTGGATGTTTTTGAAGATTTTGATAAAAGTGTTTTGAAGCACATCATCAGCATCATCATGCGAAATTACTATTTTTCGAATGTGCCAATACAAGCGTTCTTTGTATTGTTTCATCAATTCACGAAAGGCTTTTTCTTTCGTTTTTGGATTTAAAAGTGCAGCTATAAAGTCAATTTCGCTTTTCAAAATTTTTCTTATAAGACTTATAATTATTAAAAAAGTTTAATGTTAATCGATTTTAATTTTTATTTTTTGATTTTGAATATCCAAATAATCGTTTTTGTTTAATGGTTTCAGCAATTCCTTCTGGTAACATTTCTTCCCAACCTTTTTCACCTTCTATAATCATTTTTAAAACAGTTCTTGAAAAAATATCCAAATTACTCTTATCATAGTCTTTAATATCTACCAAACGTCCATTGTTTTTAAAAAATTTATACAATTCTTTCATTCTTGGATGTACTTTTAAATTCTCACTGTTGATGTATTCTCCACTTTCTGGATCATGATAAGGATACATATATACTTTTAAATCACGATAAAATAGTTTTCCAAAAGCTTCTAAAATACCGCCACTTAAATCGCGGTAGTATTTTTCATCAAAAATTTGAATTAGGTTATAAACTCCCATAGCCAACGCCATTCTTTCTTTCGTAAATTCGCTAAAATATTCAACCAATTTAAAATATTGTTGAAAATTGGTGATCATTACATTTTGACCAAGAGAGCAAAGCAATTCTGCCCTGTCAAGAAAATCTCGTTCATTGATTTTTCCTTCAGCAGAAAGATTGCTTAAAGTAATTTCAAAAATGATTTGGGTTTTTTCTTTACTAACTTTATTTTCAGAAAGAAATAGTTTTTTCGAGTTTTCAAACATGTCCATATTTACTTTCGTAACGGGTCTGAAACTACCACGTAAAGCCAAAATATTTTTTTTATACAATACTTGAGCAGGCAATAAATTATTTCCGTCAGGACCAAACATCACTGCATTTGTCATTCCGTTTTTCAGTAATTGTAAACTCATCAATCTGTTGTCAACGTACATAAATCGTGGCCCAGAAAAATTTATCATGTCAATTTCTATTTGGTGGCTTCCTAAATTATCGTAAAAAGATTTTACCATTTCTTTTGGATTGTCATTCAAATAAAATGCGCCATAAATCAAGTTTACGCCCAAAACTCCCAATGTTTCTTGTTGTAATCTTGCATCAGTTTCTTTAAAACGGAGATGCAACACAATTTCGTTATAGCCTTCTAAAGGATCTAACTGAAACCGGATTCCAACCCAACCATGACCTTTAAAAGTTCGAGCAAAGTCAATGGTTGTTACTGTATTTGCATAACTAAAAAATAGTTTATTTGGATGTTTTTCTCTGCTTAATCTATATTCAATTAAGTCCATCTCATGACGCAACATTTTCTGTAATCGAGATTGAGAAACATAACGTCTGTCTTCTTCAATTCCATAAATAGCATCTGAAAAATCTTTATCATAAGCACTCATTGCTTTTGCAATAGTTCCTGAAGCAGCACCTGATCTGAAAAAATTACGAGCAGTTTCTTGTCCTGCACCAATTTCTGCAAAAGTTCCGTAAATATCTCTATTCAAATTAATTCGTAACGCCTTGCTTTTTGTGTCTGGAACGCTACTTATTTCTTGATCTCCTCTTAAAGAAATTGCCATAATAAATTTTTTGTCCCCACAAATGTACAAAATTAGGGTACTTTTAACCAATTTTATCTTATTTTTGTTACAATGAACGCTACTAAAAAACTGTTAACGGTCACTTTTCTAGGAACAGGAACTTCTCAGGGAATTCCCATGATTGCTAGCAAAGATTCTGTTTGTTTGTCAAAAGATTTTAAAGACAAACGCTTGCGTTCTTCTGTCCTAATTTCTTGGGATGATTTCAATTTTGTGATTGATTGTGGCCCTGATTTTAGACAACAAATGTTACGTGAAAACGTGCAATCACTCAATGGTGTTTTTTTTACGCACGAGCATTCAGATCACACAGCTGGAATTGATGATTTACGTCCCTTTTGTTATCAAATAGGAGAGATGCCTATTTATTTAAATCTAAAAACATTACACAATTTAGAGCAAAGATTTGATTATATATTCACAAAAATTAATAGATATCCTGGAGCGCCAAGCGTAATGCCTTTTATAGTTGAAAATTCACCTTTTAAAGTGAGTGGTTTAAAGGTTATTCCCATTGAAGTACTTCATGGAAATTTGCCTGTAATGGGCTACAGATTTCAAGATTTCGCTTACTTAACGGATGTGAAAACAATTGCAAATTCAGAGAAAGAAAAGCTAAAAAATCTTCAAGTTTTAGTGGTGAACGCTTTAAGAATTGATCCACATCCAACTCATTTTAATTTACAAGATGCTTTGGATTTTGTTAGCGAAATTCAACCTAAAAAAGCTTATTTTACCCACATCAGTCATAAATTGGGATTTCATGAGGAAATTTCTGAGAAGTTACCCGAAAATGTTTTTTTAGCTTTTGATGGATTAAAAATTGTAATGTAGATTTATATGAGTTGTTTTTTAATGTATATTTGTCTGTAAACCTATCAATAATAGGGTTTTAATGATAATCAAACTAAAAAAGAAAACCAAATTCAAAAAAAATTCATGGCAAAAAATTCTGAAATAAACAACGAACCAATTGATAATCAATTAGTTGATAGTAGATTAGCCGCAGTTAGAGATCTTATTTTTGGTGAAAACATTCAACAATACAATGCAGAGTTTGCTGATGTATTTGATAAAATCAAAGCTTTAGAGGTAAAAACTACTAAAAATCTATCAGAATCAGTTATCAATCTTGAAAATAAACTATCTGATTTAGAGAGTTTAATGGATCATAAATTTCAAGATTTGATTGATGATTTAGACAAGCGAATGGCAGATTTAGATGATGAAAAAGCCGATAGAAGAAAACTTGGAAAAGCTTTAGAGAAAATTGCACAGATGTTGCAAGAATAGATGGGAAAAACGGCGACAGACTTTGATAAAATTAATCGTTTTGAGCTTCTAAAAGAATTGCTTTTAGCAGAAGATAGAAATGATTTAAAACTGTTAAGTCAGGAGATACTTGAACGCGAAAAGTTAAAAACAAAAGTCTCTCCAATTGTTGATGAAAAAATTGAGGATTTAAGAGAAAATTTCCCAACGTATTTTGGTTCAACAATCACCGAAACTATAAAAGTTCAAATCAAAGAATCTCAAAACGAAGTTGTAGAGGCACTTTATCCAATCATGGGCAAATTGGTCAAAAAATTTATAGTTGCAGAAATTACCAAACTTTCAGAAAATATCAATCAAACAATTAACGATAAATTTTCAATAAAAAACATTATCAAAAGACGTTTTAAAGGTAAAAAATCAGATGCAGAAGGTGTTTTTCAAGAAGTTTTTGAACCTGTCATTGAAGAAGTTTTCGTAATTGAAGAAAATTCAGGTTTGTTAATTGGAAGTTATTCTAAAGGAAATATTGCTGATAAAGACATGGTTTCAGGCATGTTAACTGCCATAAAATCTTTTGCCTCAGATGCTTTTTCAAAAGAAGGACAACATTTAGAAAATATTCGTTTTGAAACTTTTCAACTATCAATTCTCAATTTTAAATCTATTTATATTGCCACAGCAACCTCTGGAGTTGTGAATAATGACTTCAAGGAAAAGTTAATAGACGATTTGAACTCAATTGCAGAAATTATTTTACGTGACAGAAACTATCTCAAAGAGGAAGAAAAACTCAATTTATTATTAAAAAATACGCTCACAAAAGAGAATCAAAAATTAAATGATTGCAAAAAAAGTATTATTGGTTGGTAGTTTTGGGGTTGGAAAAACATCTTTAATTCGAAGATTTGTGTTGAATGAATTTTCTGAGGATTATATAAGCACAATTGGAGTTAGAGTAAGTGCTAAAATTATGAAAATCCAAGAAGAGGAGGTCAAGCTACTGATCTGGGATATTGCAGGAACTTATGGAGAAGAGAAAATTCCAAAATCTTATTTTTTAGGCGCTAGTGCTGCAATGTTTGTTTTTGATGTCAGCAGAGAGGAAACGTATTTGGATATAAAAAATCAATTAGATGCTGTAAAAAGTATTTCAGGATTAAAAAATATCATGCTTGTTGGAAACAAAAAAGATCTTATTTCTGATGAAAAATTAGCTGAAATCATGAAAATAATTCCAATTTCGATAGATTTAATGACAAGTGCCAAAGAAGACGAAAATGTCGAAGATGCTTTTATAAAATTAACGCTACAATCGCTCAAATAAATCTCAATGATTTCTCTCAAAATTCAACAAACTTTTATTGAAATTAAAACAGATTTTAATGGAAACATTATCAGTATTGTTGATGGATATTTTTTGAAAAATGAATTTATTGAATCAAAATCAATCTTTAAAATCTGTACTTTTTTAGAAAACGTTTTAGATTTTTTGCCAATAAACGAAAGTCTAAACATAGATTCTTTAATTATTAACGATGATAATCAAGATTTTAATATAGATGTAGAAATTTTGAAAACCGAATTTGAAATCTTTATACTTATTCAAAATCGAACAACACTCTATAAATACATTGGAAAATTAAATCAAAACAGAAATGACTTATTTTTCCTAAAAAGAGAAATTGATGAAAAGAATTTAGAACTCGAAATACTTCGTAAAATTGCCGAAAAAGCAAACGAAGAAAAGTCACGTTTTTTAGCTATGATGAGCCATGAAATCAGAAATCCTTTGCACGTTATTTTGAGTTATATTGATTTGATTGAACAAGAAAATACTTCTCCAATTGTTAAAGAATCATTGAAATACATGTCAATTTCGGGTAAAAATTTACAGGTAATTGTGGATGATATTTTAGATTTATCAAGAATTGAAGCTGGAAAATTACAACTTGCAAAATTGCCAATGAATTTGGGAGTTTTAATCAATCAAATTCAATCAATTTTTGATAAAACACACAAAAATCCTGACGTAGAATTACAGTTTTATGTTGCTGAAAATATTCCCAAAATTGTTTTGACTGATGATGTAAGGTTGTATCAAATTTTAATAAATTTAATAAACAATTCAATAAAATTCACCGAAAAAGGTTTTGTAAAAATAGCTGTCAAATTGATTTCTGTAGAAAATAATTTCACAACTATTGGTTTTGAAATTTCAGATTCTGGAAGAGGAATGACTGAAGAACAGGCTTTAACTATTTTTGAAGAATACCAACAAAACCAATTAGATGACAACCGAATTCATAAAGGTGCAGGTTTGGGCTTGACGATTGTAAATCGTTTAGTGCGAGCGATGAACGGAAGTATTTCTGTAAATAGTAAACTTCAAGAAGGCACTACTTTTTCAATAAAAATTCCATTTAATATTGAAAATCAATCAGATATTTTTGAAAAAGTTGCTTTAAAAATTAAAAATGAAAAAAGTTTAAAAGGAACTAAAGTTCTTGTTGCAGATGACAATTATTTAAATTTAACCATTGTTTCTCATATTTTGAAACAAGAAGAGGCTGAATTTGTAATGGTAAAAGACGGCATTGAAGCTTTAATCGAAATATCCAAAAATACTTTCGATTTGATTTTATTAGACATAAATATGCCAAATTTGTCAGGAGATGATTTGATTCTTCAAAAATCAAACTACGAGAAAATGAATGGAAAAACACCTATTTTAGCAATTACAGCCAATAACTCAGTTGAAAATATTGCAACTTATTTAGATTTAGGATTTAAGGATGTTATTCCAAAACCGTTCACAAAAAGTCAATTAATTGAAATTTTATTGAAGAATTTATAATTTTTAAAGTCTCTCTTCAATCCAAGATTTAAAACTGTAAAAATTTTGTGGTGCCACTCCATGTCCAATAGGATATTCAAAATATACATTTTCTAATCCCAAGTTTGTTAAGAACGGTCTGCTTTTTCTTGCCCAATCAATTGGCAAAACCTGATCTACAGTTCCATGCGAACAATAATAAGCTGTTTTTATTTCTTTAGAAATCTCTTTGGGTAACAATTCTTGATTGATATAACCGCTCAAAGCAATCACATAATTTACTTTATTTGGGTAAAAAAAGCTTAAAGAATAACTTAAAATTGCACCTTGACTAAAACCTAATAAAAATGTTTTTGAGAAATTTGTTTGGTATTTTTGTTGAATTTCATCAATGAATTTTGCAATGATATCAATAGATTCTTTGGCTTGTTTTAAATCCGAAAATTTACCATTCATAGCATTAAAATTGATGGCATACCAGGCATATCCTCCAAAACCCATTTCATGAGGAGCTTGAGCACTGATAATTAAAAAATCATCAGGCAATTCGTCTGCAAATGAAAATAAATCCTCTTTATTACTGCCATAACCATGCAATAAAATTAATAATGGAGGATTTTTAGAAGTTTTTTTTGGTTTTCTTACCAAGTATTCTAAACTCATAATTTATCAAATGATATTTTAATGAAATTTTTTAATTCAAGGATTTATTTTAAAATTAGTTGATTGTTTCCAAAGATACCGTAAACTTTTCCTTTTAAATTTTTCCCAATAAAAGGACTGTTTTTTGAAGTTGATAAAATATCTTTCTCAGAAAAAATACTATTTCCAATAGGATTAAATAAAGTGATTTCTACAATCGCATTTTCCTCAATTCTTGGATGTTGAAGTCCAAAAATAGTTCTTGGTTTTGTGGTCAAACATTCAATAAAATCGTTTAAATCAAAGATAGAATTAAGAGCTCCAAAAGCACTTTCCAAGCCGATTACACCATCTTTTGCTTCACCAAATTCTACTTTTTTATGTTCAATATCAATAGGATTATGATCAGATGTAATGATATCAATCAAGCCACTTTTTACTGCTTTTTGCAACGCTTTTACATCTTCAGAAGTTCTTAATGGTGGTGTTGTTTTGAAATTGCTTTCAAATCCATGCAATTCTTCATCTGTCAAAACCAAATGATGAACTGATACACTGCAAGTTACGTTCAATCCTTTCTTTTTAGCTTCTTTAATTAGTGCAACAGATTTTGAAGTTGATATCGTTGGAATGTGTAATTTGCCTCCAGTATATTCTAGTAAAAATAAATCTCTTGCAATTTGCAAATGTTCAGCTAAAGCAGGAATTCCTTTTAAACCTAATTTTGTGCTATTGATACCTTCATTGGCAATTCCTTCAGCAGCTATCGAATTATTTTTTGGGAAACTCATCACCAAACTATCAAAATTTTGCGCATATAGGAGCGCAATTTTCATCAAATTATCATTTGAAACAGGTTTGTTATAATCTCCAAATGCAATGGCTCCGGCTTGTTGCATGTCATACAATTCCGCCAAATCTTTTCCTTCGCATTTTTGGGTTAATGCCCCAATTGGAAATAATTTTGTCGCACTAAAACTCGATTGATTAATTAAAAAATGAATGTCAGATTTCGAATCAATCACAGGATTTGTATTCGGATTTACTGCAACTGCTGTAAAACCGCTTTTTGAGGCAACTTCCAAACCCTTTTTAATGGTCTCTCGCTCTTCAAAACCAGGCTCACCAAAAGAAACACTTGTATCAAACCAACCACAAGAAATGTGTAAGTTTTCTAATTCAATAACATTTGTATCTTCGGATTTTTTAATAGAATCTGCAATTTTCTCAATCTTTCCATCACTTATCAAAACATCCTTTGTTTGCTGATGATAAGGACTTTCAGCAGCTATAATAGTTGCGTTTTTGATAAGTGTTTTCATGGTTTATAGAATTTCAAAATTAAAATTTCTAACAACAAAGATACAATTGCCAAAGCTAAAAACCATTTCCAAAGCTGTTGAACTTCATTTTTTTTATTGACTTTTTCAAAAGACGCTGAAATAGAGGAGGAGATATTGATGTTATTTGATGTATTTTTCAAAATAGACATGTCTTTAAATTGAAGCAAACTCTCTTCTTTTGGGATGTTAAAAGCAATAATTTGGTTTGTTTCTTTATTTCTTTGGATGTTGTAGAATCCAGCCTCTGAAGGTTGTTCTTTGGTGGTAATTTTTACTTTATTTTGAAACGTTTGTTGAGGTGGAATAAAGGTTGAGTTTTCATCTGAAATTTCTAAAATTTCATCTTTTTGAAGTTGAATGTCAACTTCAATTTGATATTCTTTCAACAAATAATAGTACAATTGGGAGTGTTGAAAACTAAATTTTCCAAAATTATAAAAAATTGGCACAATCAAAGGCGAATTCAATAAATTACTATTTTTCTTGTTAATCGCACTAGAAAAGAGGTAAATGGGGCTCTTAGCAGTTTTTATTTGACTTAGAAAAGCCAAATTATTCTCGAAAGATATAATTTCATTACTATTTTTAGATTGAAAAGTGAAAAAGTGATCAACGGTTGGATATTCAAAATTATTCACTTTTTTTAAAAATACATTTTCAAAAAATGGATGATTAAAATGGATGTTTGTAATTTTTAAACTGTCTATAATTTTTGAATCAATTTTTGTAGAGGTTAATTTTTGAAGAAAATTATTATAAGAAATTATTGATGAATTGTGATTAGGAATCACGACAATGGTTCCTCCATTATTTGAAAAAACTTCTAAACTATTTGATAAAATTTCAGGAATATTTTCAAGTTCAAACAAGATGATTAATTGTTGTTTTTGAAGAATATTATAATTGACATTTTGCGAGGTATTTTGCACTAAATTAAATTCATCTTCAGTATATATTTTTGAAAAAAAATCAGTATCATTTCCAATCGCTAAAACATCCGTTTTTTTTGTTGAATTTAAACTGAAATAAAATGTGTTGTCAAATTCAAAAGTGTCGCTAAAAGTAATTTCTATTTTACCCCTGATTTTATCTTGACTTTGAATTGAAAAGTTGATTGTTTTTAGTGAGTCTTTTTCAACTGAAAATGTTTGTTTGCTGAGCAACTTTACATCATTAAAAATAGCAATAGGAACATTGTCTTTTGATGCGCCTTGGTTTTTTAAAACTACAGATATTGTCAATTTATTGGTACCATTGTTATTGATAAAAACACTGTCAATAGAAAGGTTATTTTTTTGAGATTCTTGTAATTTAATTGCAGTTAAAGAGGGTGTTACATTTGTAAACTTATTTTTGTAATTATACTGAAAATCAGATATTAAAATTATTTCACTTGAAGTGTTTATTTTATTTTTTGTAATATTGTTAATTTTTAAGAGCACACTGTTTAAATCTACTGTTTTAGGTGTATTTTGAATATTTAAAAGTGTTTTTTTAAGTTCAACATATGAAATTTCTTCATATAAATTATCATTTGTTATTAACGAATAGGTACTTTGTTGTGGTGCATTTTCGATAATTTCGTTTGCTGCAACAGGCAATAAACTTCCTTTTTCTCCTCTTGCTTGCATACTCATAGAATTGTCTAAATAAATCAAAATATGTGGTGCTTTGGTAGCGTTTTTATGACTTAAAAAGGGTTGAGAAAAAGCAAAAATGATCGCTGAAAATAAGAACATCCTTATGGCTAAAATCAGCCATTTTTTTAATTTAGAACTTTGTCTAGAATCCTGAATTATTTTCTTTAAAAAAGCCACATTCGTAAAAGGTACTTTTACGAATTTTTGCAACTGAAAAAAGTGTACTAAAATGGGGATAATTAGCAGCCATAAAAAGTATAATATTTCAGGATTTTTGAAGTGCATTTACTTAGTATTTTGCCGATTTATTTTTAGACAAACTGTTGTTTATGAATTCACGTAAATCGTCATTTGATTTCTGTAAATCGTCATTTCTTAAATACATCATGTGTCCACTTCTATAGCCTTTAAAAGTGAATCGATCTTTCATTTTTCCACTTGGATCTGTTTTCCACATGGTATATTTTGCACTAAAATAGCTAGTGGCACCATCATAATATCCAGATTGGATTAGTACTTTTAAATAAGGATTTTGAGCCATTGCTTGGCGTAAACCTTCCCTAACATTGTCATTGTTATTATCCCAAGGGGAAACAGGGCCAAAAAGATTGTATTTTACATCTGTTTTGAAATTCAATTCTTCTCGAATGTAATAATTGATTGCTGGCGTAAAAGAATGCAACCAAGAAGTCAATTCAGGATTGTAGTCGGTATTTTCACCAATTTCTCGTTTGTCAATTCCTAAGTATCTTGAGTCTAATCTTCCAATGGTTTGTCCGGTTTTATCTCGTAATAATTCTTTCCAAAAGAAATTTGGTTCAATTTCTAGGTTGTTTTGAAGTACTACTTTCTTACTTAATCCTGAGTAAAATGCCACTTTTTCAGCAATGTCATTTTTTTCAGAAGTTGAAATAAATCCACCTTTTGCAATCGCTGGTAATAATTTATTGATGGCAAAATCTTCAGCTTCTGGTAAAATTTCTAGCAAATCTTTGTTTTGAAGTTCTGTTGGCAACATTTTGTGATACCAAGCTGTTGCTGTAAAATAGGGAAGATTGATGGCGTATTCCAAAGAACTTTCTGTCCGTAAAACCTTATAATCAGCTGGCGAAACCATAATCACACCATTCAAATACATCCATTGTTTGTTTTGCAATTCTGCTGCTAAACCCATCACTCTTGTGCCTCCATAACTTTCACCAATGATATATTTTGGAGATTTCCAACGATTATTTCTGGTAATAAAAGTGTTTAGCCAACCTGCCAAATAAGTAATATCAGCATTGATTCCGAAAAATTGCGATTTGTCTAGTTTTTTTCCTGACCCAACTACGGGTCTTGAATAGGCTGTATTTACAGGATTTATATACACAATATCAGCAACATCCAAAATGGAATTTGGATTGTCTTTGATTCCATAAGGTTGCACAGGATATCCTTCATCATCTATTTTTAAAACTTTTGGACCTGTATAAGCAATATGCATCCAAACAGAAGCAGACCCTGGACCTCCATTAAAAGACATGATAATTGGGCGTTCTTCATCATTTTTGATGTCAGTTCTTTTGTAATATGTATAGTACAAAGAAGCAATAATTTCTCCGTTATCATTCCAAACCGGTTGCATTCCTGTTGTTGCTTTATAAGGAACTGTTTTTCCTTTGATAACCACAGAATTTGTGGTTACAATCATAGTATCCAAAGGGATTCTCGGATCTTGAGACCATAGTATTTGTCCAATAAAAACCAATAATAAAACTATTTTTTTCATGTGATGTGAATTTAGCAGTCTAAAATATCACAAATAAAATGAATACGAAAGATTTGTTGATTTCTTCTTATGAAAACTTTTCGAAAACACCCAAACCAAATAAGGCAAAATCATATTTTACTGGATCGTTTTTGTCTAGTTTTCGGAGTTTTTTATCTAATTCAGTTAATGCTTTCCAATCATTTTGTTCTCTTTTCAAAATGCCTAATTTTCGGGCAACATTTCCAGAATGAACATCTAAAGGACAAGATAAATTTGCAGGATTGTGGGTTTTCCAAATTCCAAAATCAACTCCAGTATTGTCATTTCTAACCATCCAACGTAAAAACATGTTGATGCGTTTTGCAGCCGAATTTTTCAAGGGATCTGAAATATGTTTTTGAGTTCTATATGAATGCGGAATTTCAAAAAAATGCTGTTTAAATTCATGAATCGCAGTTTGATAGGTTTTAGAATTGTCTTTGATTGATAGCGCATTTTCTAATCCTTCGTGATTTTGATAAATGTGTTTTAACGATTTTACAAATTGTTGTAAATCAACCGAATTAAAGGTTCTATGAACAAAATTTTCAAATGATTTTAGATCGTTTTCTTGATGATTCATCACAAAATCAAAAGGAGTATTTTCCAATAATTCGAGCATTTTAGAAGCATTTTGAATAATCATTTTTCGATTTCCCCAAGAAATGGTTGCAGTCAAAAAAGCTGCAATTTCAATATCTTCTTTTTTTGAAAATTGATGAGGAATTTGAATTGGATCCGATTCAATAAATTTTGGATGGTTGTAAAGTGTTACTTTTTCGTCTAAAAATTCTTTGAGTTCAGTTTGCTTCATTTATTCTGTCATCTTGCCATCAATCATGGTCAGTTTTCGGTCAGCCATGTTTGCCAATTCTTCATTGTGCGTCACTAAAACGAACGTTTGCCCAAACTCATCACGCAATTTGAAGAACAATTCATGTAGGTTTTTTGCAGATTCGCTGTCTAAATTTCCACTTGGTTCATCAGCCAGAATCACATTTGGATTATTGATTAAAGCTCTTGCAACAGCCACTCTTTGTTGTTCACCTCCTGAAAGTTCGTTGGGTTTGTGGTGCAATCTGTGAGACAATCCTAAAAAATCCAGTACTTTTTTTGCTTCAATTTCAGCTTCTTTTTTGGGTCTTTTTGCAATAAATGCTGGAATGCACACATTTTCTAACGCTGTAAATTCGGGTAATAATTGATGAAATTGAAAAATAAAACCAATGTGTTTGTTTCTAAATTCTGAAAGCTGTTTGTCAGAAAGATTTTTTAAAGATGTTTGATTGATGGAAAGTGTAAATTCAGGCTGTTTTTGAGGTTGATCTAACGTTCCCAAAATTTGCAATAAAGTGGTTTTTCCTGCTCCTGAAGGTCCAACAATTGCAACGATTTCTCCTTTTTTGATGTGTAAATTTACCCCTTTTAATACGTCAACATCACCATAATATTTGTGAATATTCTCTGCAACAATCATAAGTTCTATCAAATTTACCACGAAAGTATAAAAAATCAGACGGACTTTTAAAAAGTATTGGGTTTTTGTTACTTTTCATCAAAATGAAATTATTTATCATCTCACAAATATGAAAATCATCAATTTCTCGTCAGAATTTGTCCTATATTATAGGATGTTTTATTTTTGAATTTGTATTTTTGCGGACATTAAAAAAAGCCATACACATGAATTTACACGAATACCAAGGAAAACAAATATTAAGCAGTTTTGGAGTAAGAATTCAAAGAGGAATTGTAGCAAGCACTCCCGCTGAAGCTGTTGCTGCTGCTAAAAAGTTAACTGAAGATACAGGCACAGGTTGGCACGTTATCAAAGCGCAAATTCATGCTGGAGGACGTGGAAAAGGTGGAGGTGTGAAGTTGGCAAAAAACTTGGGTGATGTAGAACGTATTTCTGGCGAAATTTTGGGCATGATGTTGATTACTCCTCAAACTTCTGCTGAAGGAAAATTGGTAAATCAAGTGTTGATTGCGGAAGATGTGTATTATCCTGGCGATTCTAAACCTGAAGAGTTTTATATTTCTGTGTTGTTGAACAGAGCCACTGGCAAAAACATGATCATGTATTCAACTGAGGGTGGAATGGATATTGAAACTGTTGCCGAACAAACGCCTCACTTAATTTTTACAGAAGAAATTGATCCATTGTTGGGTTTAATGCCTTTTCAAGCTCGAAAAGTAGCGTTTAATTTAGGATTATCAGGAAATGCTTTTAAAGAAATGACTCAGTTTGTGACTGCATTGTACACTGCTTATATCAAATCGGATGCAGCAATGTTTGAAATCAATCCTGTTTTGAAAACTTCGGATGATAAAATCATGGCGGTTGATGCTAAAGTATCTTTGGATGAAAATGCGTTGTATCGTCATAAAGAATATGAAGCAATGCGCGATTTGCGTGAAGAAAATCCGATTGAAGTAGAAGCAAAAGCTGCTGGATTGAACTATGTAAAATTAGACGGAAACGTTGGTTGCATGGTAAATGGCGCTGGATTGGCAATGGGAACCATGGATTTGATTAAAGAATCTGGAGGAGAGCCAGCCAACTTTTTAGACGTTGGTGGAACTGCGGATGCCCAAAGAGTGGAAACTGCTTTCGGAATCATTTTGAAAGACCCAAATGTAAAAGCGATTTTGGTAAATATTTTTGGTGGAATTGTACGTTGTGACAGAGTTGCGCAAGGTGTAGTTGATGCTTACAAAAACATGGGTGATAAAATTACGGTACCAATTATTTGCAGATTGCAAGGAACAAACGCGAAAGAAGCCAAAGAATTGATTGACAATTCAGGGATGAAAATCATTTCAGCAACTGAGTTTCAAGAAGCTGCTGATAAAGTGCAAGAAGTGTTGAGTGCTTAGTTTTTAAGCTTTCATATATTTTAAAAAACCTTGTGAAAACAAGGTTTTTTTATGTCTAAAATTTATAAATCCTCTTTCAGATTCTCCGCAATGAGCTTTTCAATTTCCTCTAGTTTGTTGATTGGAATGTCGTTTATTAATTTTGTGATATTTACAATTCTTTCGCTCTTTTTTATTTTGTTCAGAGGATGTGTGGTGTCAAGTGCTTCGTCGTTTGAAGGAATCCATTCGTAAAAATCGTTGGGAGTGCATCTAAAAAGAAGACAAAGACGTTCAATTTCTTTTAGTTCTAATCTTCTTACTCGGTTATTGCTCACTTTAGTAGCAAAACTTGCCGAAAAACCAGCTTTTACAAAATAAGTATAAGGTCTTTCGATGCCTTTAATTTTTAATAGCTTTTTAAAATTATAAATAATCATCTGTTTTCTAGTTTTTTGATGTAAATATACGTTTAATTCACTAAAAAATACCTGTGTTTTGAAAGATAATTAGTGTGATAGACTTAATAATAATTGTACGAAGCATTAAAATACAGCTATTTTGAATTATGATGCATTTACTTTGAGTTATGGTGCGTGTACTTTGAATGAAGGTGCGTTTACTTTGAGTTACGGTGCGTTTATTTTGAATTACGGTGCGTGTACTTTGAATTACGGTGCGTGTACTTTGAGTTACGGTGCGTGTACTTTGAGTTACAGTGCGTTTACTTTGAGTTACGGTGCGTGTACTTTATGTAGATAACGTTTTGCAGCTACCCGAAGGTGGCGATTTCGAAGCACTTCACTGTCAACCAAGCACAAACTTTGATAGAAGCACAAAGCTTGATTTAACCACTGAACCGCCACTTTTGGATAGGTGCTGTTGTGCGTTCGGTGTTCTTTTTTCGTCTCGGTTTTCATTGTCGTTTCGGTCTTGCTTTGGCTTTGGAAGCTCTTTTAAAAGCGTTGGTCGAGCGTTGGCTGGTGCGGCTTTTAAATGTGCTTACAATTGCTTTGCAATCACGAACACCAAAATAGATTATACAATCGTGAGTAAATAGCGTGGGCTTTACATTTTACTTATCAATTCCTTTGCTTTGTCCAACGTGTATGCTCCTTTAATTTCTTTCTTGTCAAAAACCATAAAGTAGGCAAAGTCATTTCCTGCTTGTCTTTCCCATTCGTTTCCAAGTCGGCATTTTGCTTCACTGTCTGAACCGTCTAAATGGTCGCCTTTGGTTTCTATTAAAATCGTCTTACCCGATTTTGTCTGCATAATAAAGTCAGGGTAATGGTTGGCTTTAAATCCGTTTATGTAAAATCCTTTTCCACGTTCTAAGTTTCTATGCCAAAATGTAACATTTGAGGAAGTTCCGATTTCCATTGCAACTCGTTCTTCAAATCCATTCATTGAGCCTTCTCTTTCGTAAAGTGAATTTCCAATGGATGAACCTGTGTTTCCTGGCACAATTTCGTTGCCCAATTTCCAATTTGCTTTGGTGTTGATTTTTTTTGATTTTAGTAAGTCCATAAAACGACCTTCTGCATATGAGTCAGACAATTGGCGGATTTTACCTTTAATTTTGTCCGTATAACTCCACTTTCTTA